>Ga0181523_10000990_pt1 | contig 31582 bp, 37 predicted proteins | sample PEATcosm2014_Bin_43_FD_119752 | JGI IMG/M metagenome (GOLD analysis project Ga0181523, IMG submission 119752) | Peatland microbial communities from MTU Mesocosm Facility, Houghton, MI, USA - PEATcosm2014_Bin05_30_metaG | ecosystem: Environmental > Terrestrial > Soil > Wetlands > Peat | place... | reverse complement strand
TTTTGGCAAAGCCGGCCGCGCCGAGACCGCCACCGACCCCGCGCCGCTGGACATGATTGAAACCACCATCCGCCTCAAGCCGGAAGCCGAGTGGCCCGCGGTGGACATCGAAGAAAGTAGTGGCACAGGCGTCTCGCCTGTGAGTTCCTCTTCAGAAACGCACGGGCAAGATGCCCGTGCCACTACGAAAATCGCGCACCGCCGCCGCACGCCGGACGAATTGGAAGAAGCGATGAATGCCGCCATCGTGATTCCCGGCCTCAACAATCTCTGGACCATGCCCATCGCCACCCGCATCGGCATGTTGTCCACCGGCATCAAAACGCCCGTCGGCATCAAGATTGCCGGGCCGGACCTGAATGAATTGGAACGCATCGGCACGGAGGTCGAAGCCGTCGTCCGCCAGGTGCCCGGCACCGCCAGCGCTTTTGCCGAACGCATCACGGGCGGGCGCTACATCGAGTTTGAAATAGACCGGGAAGCGATTGCGCGTTACGGCCTGACCGTCGGTGACGTGCAGGACGTGTTGTCCGTCGCGCTCGGCGGCATGCCGCTGACGACGACCGTTGAAGGCTTGCAACGTTACACGGTCAATCTCCGCTACGACCGCGATTTCCGCTCCGATTTGGATTCGCTCAAACGCGCTATTGTTGTGCCCACACCCACCGGCGCGCAGATTCCGCTCGGCGAACTCGCCACCATCAAGGTGGTGGATGGCCCAATGGAAATCAAAACCGAGGGCGCCGTGCCCAACGACTGGGTTTATGTGGACATCCGCGACATTGACGTGGGCACCTACGTCCAGAACGCCATGCACGCCGTGAACGCCGCCATCGCCGCCGGCCAGATCAAATTGCCGCCCGGCTACAACCTGTTCTGGAGCGGCCAATACGAATACATGCTGCGCGCCAAGCAACGTCTGCTGATGGTCGTGCCGCTCACGTTGCTTATCATTTCGCTCATCATTTATTTGAACACGCGCTCGCTGCTCAAAACCGCCATCGTGCTGCTGGCCGTGCCGTTCTCGCTCGTCGGCGCGTTCTGGACGCTCTACCTGCTGCACTACAATTTGAGCGTGGCCGTCTGGGTCGGCATCATCGCGCTCGCGGGGCTGGACGCCGAAACCGGGGTCATCATGCTGCTCTACCTTGATCTCGCCTACGACGAATGGAAACAAAATGGTTTGATGCGCAGCCTGGCCGACTTGCGCGACGCGATTTATCACGGCGCGGTGAAACGGTTGCGCCCGAAAATCATGACCGCCTGCGTCATCATCGCCGGTCTGGCGCCGATTTTATGGAGCCACGGCACCGGCGCGGACGTGATGAAACGCATCGCCGCCCCGATGGTGGGCGGCGTGATTACCTCCACCATCAGCGTGCTGGTGGTTTATCCGGCGATCTATTACCTGTGGCGCTCGCGCAGTTTGCGGAATGGTGGCGGGAGATGAAAAGCCATCGAACCGCAGACCTGCCGCGACGGGCGCGAGCACGGCGGGTGAACGCGGCCTGTCGCGCCGGAATCAGATGAAGGCGGAATTGACGCGGATTCTTTTGCCGCGAAAAGGCACATGAGGCGCGAAAAGTGGGGCGCATCCATGGTGGGGCGAGGCTACTGACGAGCCGTTTTAACTTTCAACCAACCATCAATTTTTTCTCCCAAAACAGGTTTGCCGTGGCAAAATCGCGTCATGGCACGAAAAAAATTTTCACGCGCGCAAGTTGACGCAGCAATCCAGCGTGTTCAGTCGGTCTGCAAGCAGAAGCCCGGCGAGAAATCCGTGGTGCAGGAACACCTGGAAGAACGCCGCGCCGAGCGCGACCGGGAAAATTGTTGGGCAGCGAAATCAAAATCAACTGGCTGAAATGGCGCTTTGACACGACTTGAGCTGTTTGGGAAACGGCGAAAGGAATTTCGGCAAAGCCAAAGGCCGGAGGCCAAGCGAGCGGGCGCGAGCGAGTCCATTGCACGAATTCACACAAATTGAAAGCCCCGGAGCGACGATGACACCGCCGGAGGCATCCACATCAGCCATCGTAGCCCGATGTGAATAATTCCAACATTTTTAGTGTTGACATACTTTGTTTAATTGGTGTAACTTCTTGCCATGATTACTACATTAAAGGCCGATACCGTCAATTTCGGCACGAAGGGACAGGTGGTCATCCCCCGCCGCCTGCGCCGGGAATTCGAGATTGAGGAAGGCACCAAGGCCACGGTGGTGGCCACGCCCGAAGGCATTTTGCTGAAACCCATCACCCGCGCCTACATCAGGAGCCTGCGCGGGAAATACAAACACCTGCCCTTGATGGAGACGCTCAAGGAGATGAAACGCGAGGAGAAAGAGCGCTGACATGGCTGCCAAAGTATTGGATTCATGGGCGCTGCTGGCCTTCTTCAAGGACGAACCCGCCGGGCTGGCGGTTGAAGCATTGATCCACAAGGCCAGCGCCGAAAAAGCGCGCCTGTTCCTGTGCGTCGTGAACTGGGGCGAAGTTTATTACGGAATGTGGCGTGCGGGTGGCAGGGATGCTGCGGAGTCGGCGGCGGCGGATTTGTCCCAATTGCCGATTGAACTGGTGGCCGCTGACCTGCATCTGTCAAAACAGGCGGCGATTTACAAAACCACCAATAAAATGTCCTACGCCGATGCTTTTGCCGCCGCGCTGGCAAAAATCAAAAGCGCGGAACTCGTCACTGGCGATTCGGAATTCAAGCCGCTGGAAAAGGAAATCAAAATCAACTGGCTGAAATAAATATATGGACTGGCATTTCCCAAAAAGCGACCCGGCTGGCGAAGCCAACATCGCTTCCTACTCACGGACTGTGATCGAAGGAGAGCGCACTATCTCTGCCCTCGAAATTTTTGTTCGTGAAGTTCTCCAGAACTCACTGGATGCTGCGAAAGACATAAATCAAAAAGTAATAGTCCAGTTCCAGTTGCGGGCGCTTCAAGGAACGGCACTCACGGCTTTCTTTCAAGCCATCAACTGGCCTGCGTTGAAGCGATATGTCACCGCAGCCAGTCGGGCATCTTCCCAAAGAATGGACCGGTATCGGTTTCCTGACCCGACTGCGCTTGAACAGGGGGTTGTTCGCATCTTGGAGATTAACGAATTAAACACGATTGGATTGATTGGGCCAGACAGAATGATTCGAGAAGAGGATTATCGCACTTGGCCCGGAGAAACCCCTAAAGCGTATCGTGCGCTTTGCCGTGACGACGCTCGACGCGAAAAAGTGAGCCTTGGATCAGGCGGCACATTCGGCCTAGGTAAAGCCGTATTGTGGCGGGCTTCTGCTATCCAGACTGTGCTCTTTTTCTCCCGACTTTCAGTGCCATTCGATGGAGTCACATACCGCGCCGCAGGGCAAGCCCGACTCTGCACACACATCATACCCCCAAATGAACACCGGGGCATCGGATTTGGCGGGATCATGGATGGTGCTTTTTGCGCACCGCTGAGAAACCATGAAGCCGTTCAGTTCGCACGAGCCGTTGGTCTGTCGCTCCGCTCCGAAGAATCGTCATACGGAACAAGCATCATAATCCCTTTTTGGGAACAGCCCAAACCCCAGCATGATGATGATGAGGAAAACCCGCCAGGACTTTTGGCAAGATATGCGGCGCGATTTTTCTGGCCGGCCATAGACAGCGGAAAGCTGGAGGTAATTGCGACGGACGGCAAGAGAACGTCCAACGCGAATGAACACATGGTGCACTACCAACCCTTCATCGAACTCTACCGCAGGATGCAGTCCAACCAGCCTTCGCAGAGAGATGCGCGTTTCGAAAACATCCCGGTCGTAGTTCCCCGAACCCCACCACCCTTGGAACGTGGACAGGCGCATACATTTGTGAGGTGCGGTGCGAGCTTCATAAACCCCGACAACCCGGCCGAACGTGTTCAGGAGGACTTTTTAGGCAAGGTGGCTGAAACACGCGGACTAGGCATGGTCATAGGTTACCAGAAAGTGACAGGCAATACTCGCATTAAACCATTTGTCGGTTTGGCACTCGGCGGGCGGGTGGCAGACCAGAGCGATGCTGGTATCCAAGGCGACATGCTCTTGGGTTTCTCGGAGCACGTAACACACACTCGCTGGGACGAAGATGCCGAGGCACTCGACACATGGCTTAATTCTCGCGCACGAGTTCGCGATCTGTTGAGCAGGATGAAGGGATATTTCATCCGTGTAGCGGGAAACGAAGCGCCAACACCAACTGGAGATTTGAGCGCCTTGCAGCAAGGACTATTGATACCTGGAATAGGTCGCGGCCCATATTTTGACCCGCCGCCGCCTGGAGTCCCGCAGTTACGAACTGAGCGATTTGAGCGAGAGGGTGACCATTATTCCTTTGAATTTCGTGCGCGCATGGAAGCCAGCACAATCCCGATGCGAATAACGATGTGGATCGAGGCGGGCGTCGAGTCTGGCAGGCCGTCAAAAGAGGATAGACTTGAAATTGACCAACTGAAGACCGTGCCGAGAAACCTTGGAGTTGAACGAGCAGGCAACGGTAAGATTCACGTTGAAATCCCGGCACTCCATGAACCGACGCAGATTCGTGTTTCCGGAAAAACCTCAGACCTGCCACCCCAGCTATTGTCTGTCACAGAAGGTCGGCTCCGCGCCAAGATTGCGCGTCTGACTGAACCGGAAGACCGCGACCAAGAAACCTCACCGGAGAATACCTATGCTTAAAGCCAATGCTTGGCCCTACCCGGTATTCGAGAACCTCGAATTCGAGTTGTTGGGTGCAACATTTGATGGCCGCCCTCTCGAACACAAAACCACCAGCAAGGGTATCATCATAGACGGACAAAGACTTCGCGCACTGGGATCGGGAACAATCACCGTCAGGGCGAAAATCAACACAGCCACTGAAGACATTATTCAGTATGCGTTTGGCCGCGATGGCACTGCTCCTGTTACCGCAGGCTTTCGCGTATTCTGTGAAACCTCAAAGTTTCGCCAATTTGCATCGACTCATTCAGGCGAGCAGCACGAAATCGCGATACCCTTGCAAATGGTGAGAGGCGGTGTGCAAGTCGCGCCATTCTTTACTGCCGCCGCCTCCTGCATTACGCGCACTGGCGTGCCATTGACAGCCGGCGCGGTGATCGCGTTAGCAAAAGATCCGCTGACCATCACCATCGACGAAGACTGGACGGGCGAAGTTATCCCGATTCGATGGGTGAATTTCGCCACAGCAACGCCTCCACTACCGGAGGAAGCACTTTTTCATGTTGAACTTAGTGGGTCGGGTGAGGTTCTTCCGTCGCTTTGGCTGAATGAGAAGTTCAAGGATGAACTCGGCACTGTTATCAACCACGTTGGCTTAAACTCTCCGCCGGGAATCGCTGGACACTTAATGCGCCAATTCCTTTGGCTGCAGTTTTGGCAACGGGCCTTGCCGTGGGCCATTAAATACGAGAGCGAAGAACAAGAAGAATGGCCGGCCTCTCGCATCGCGGCGATGTGGAAAGCAATCTACACCCGCAACCAATGGCCTTGGCCCAGACGGGAAGAAATTAACATCGAAGTTCTTGAGGAAATGTCCACAATGATTCAACACCACCTGAAACAGGGAGAAGCTATCGCGCAAGTGCGTCGGCTTTGGCAAGTCTGAGGGAGTTTCAATTATGATTCACAAATTGACCCAACGTGCGCGTCTACAGAACTCGGAGTGGTTGCGCCAAATCAAGGAACAGGACTGGAATACTATTCAAAAGCCATTCCCGGAAGGGTTCGGAATCCAACCAACCGATTTGACCCAGCCAATTGACGGAGATTCAGCGGCACGACGCGTTCGTGATCAGTTTTACGCCCTTGTTGAAAGAGAGGTGCAACCTGTTCCCAGCGATGAAGTAATGGCCTGTGCAGTGCATCGTATCTTGGATGGCATCACCTACCGTGAAGCATCTGACCCGGAAATTTGGGCCTACTTGGTCACGTTCGGTTGCCCGGAGTATCCTCGATGGCGCTGGCCACAGCCCAACGCAGACCTCAAAAACAGATACGCTGGCAGCATCCGTCGCAACGCATTCGCGGCCCTGTGGTGGTGGGCGGAAGTATCCCATAATCCTGAAAAGCAACTCGACGACCCCGCTCGATACGCTGAAACACGCATTATTGAGGGCCGCACGAGCTTTGTGCTTTACTGTATTGACTGCGCCTTTGCGGGACACAGATTGCTGGTTCACAACCTCAGCCAGCTTCAGCAGCGTCAGCGTCTGAGCGACCGTGCTTCTTACAAACTGTGCCGCAGCGTAAATCGGATGGCTAGAACAGTGTGCGTGGACAGTTTGGGCATCCAAGCTGAAATCGCGTCATTCGGCCAGCGCGCTCATGACTTGAGCGCGCAACTCTCATAGCATCGGGCGTTGCCTTCCGACTGTCACTGGCTTGCCTCGCCCGCTATCATCGGAGACATGCCGATACCGGTAATTGATTTGTTCGCAGGGCCAGGCGGTTTGGGTGAAGGCTTTTCCTCACTCACACATGCGCGCGTGCGTGCTTTCAAAATCAGTCTTTCCATTGAGAAGGATGAACATGCACACCGCACTTTGGAGTTGCGCGCCTTTCTGCGGGAGTTTCCACCGGGGAAGTTGCCCGATGACTACTATGACTATCTCACCAAGCGCATCACACGTGAACAACTTTTTGCGCGTCATTCGACCGAATACCAGCTTGCTGCCGAAGAAGCCTGGCTTGCCGAGTTGGGCGGGAGAGACATGCCAGATGGCAAGGTTCACGAACGAATTCACGCCGCGTTGGGCAACGCGAAAAAATGGATTTTAATCGGCGGGCCACCATGCCAGGCATACTCGCTCGTTGGCCGGTCGCTCGTCATCGGCGGCGAGGGCATTGAAAAATACGAGAAAGACCCGCGACACGAATTGTATCGGCAGTATCTTCGCATCCTTGCCGTGCATCAACCGCCGGTGTTTGTGATGGAGAACGTGAAGGGTTTGTTGTCGGCCAAGGTGAGGCACGAGCATATCTTTGAAAAAATTCTGCGAGATCTGCGGTATCCGGTTGCCGCCATGCCACAGACTAGGCGTGCGCCGCGCGATGATCTTGAATACCGGCTTTTACCGCTGGCAGCAGGCCGTGGCGATTTGCTCGGCGAATTTCAACCGGAGGATTTTGTGATTCGGGCGGAGGATTACGGAATTCCGCAGGCACGGCATCGCATCATTGTTCTTGGAATCCGGTCTGACTCGGCGGCAAAACCCGGCGCGCTGGTGAATTCCGAAATCGCAACCGTCGAAGATGTTATCGGTGACCTGCCGCGTTTGCGCAGCGGTCTGTCAAAAGAGCCGGATTCCGCCGGGGCGTGGCGTGACGTGGTAAAAGAAATCGCCGACGCGGGTTGGATGAACAACGGAGCTATTGACCAAACCGTCTGCGAGGCCATTCGCTCCGCTGTGCGGCGCGTCGGAAGCAGCCTGAACCGTGGCGGTGAGTTCGTGACGGCAACTCCGCAGCCCAAACGTCATGCAGTATGGTTTGGCGATCCGAAATTGCGCGGCGTGTGCAACCACGAAACGCGCGGTCACATCCGGGCGGATTTGCACCGGTATTTTTTCTCGGCCGTGTTCGCTCGCGAGCTTGGTCGTTCTCCCTTGCTGGAAGATTTTCCAAAAGCGCTCCTGCCAAAACATCAGAATGTGGCGGACGCGCTCAAGGAAACGAAATTCAATGACCGATTTCGTGTGCAGACAGCAAACCGTCCGGCAACAACCGTCGTCTCTCACATTGCGAAAGACGGGCACTACTATATTCATTACGACCCGTCACAATGCCGGAGTCTGACCGTACGGGAGGCAGCCCGGCTGCAAACATTTCCCGACAACTACCATTTTGAAGGACCGAGGACAGAACAATACCGGCAGGTCGGAAACGCTGTGCCGCCGTTGCTGGCGAAGCAAATCGCGGAAATCGTGGCTGGAATTTTTGCGTAATTTTCTTCCTGGCAAACTCGCGCCGAAGGCGTAGCCTGGTTCACATGAAAACGTTCACCTACGTTCCGAACTCGCGGCGGTCTGCTGGCCGTGAGTTGCGTCTCGCGCTCGCACATCCGCTCGAACAGTTGTCGCGGGAGCAATTTGTCCGCATGTGGTGCAGCGTCGCGTATCTTTTTCCTGGCCTGCACCCGGATGGATTTGAAGAAACGGATAGCGGCTGGCCGCGTGTGTTGAAACGCTTCGCCGCCGAGGCATGGCGTCGCGCGGAAGCAGGCGAACTGGCAGACGAAGAATTATATCCGAGCGATGCGCAATGGAGCGGGCTTTATGACCGAATGTTCCTGCATACGGCGGATGAAATAGAGCGGCGGCTGGCACTGGCCGCTGATTATGGTGAACCTTTGAATGTCTGACGTTTTCACCAAGGCGAAGCGTTCGGAAGTAATGTCGCGGATTCGCGGGCGCGGGAACAAGGACACGGAACTGGCGCTGGCAAAATTGTTGCGGCGGCATGGTATCACCGGCTGGCGGCGCAATCAGCCCGTGTTTGGAAAGCCAGATTTTGTATTTAGGCAGGTGCGGCTCGCACTCTTCGTGGATGGCTGTTTCTGGCACGGCTGTCCCAAGCACGCGACCAAGCCGGCGAACAATCGCGCCTTCTGGCGACGCAAACTTTCCTCAAACAAAACCCGCGACCGGCTGGTGACGCGGACATTGCGGAAGACAGGCTGGCGCGTGCTTCGGATTTGGGAACATGAGCTTGCAAAGAAGAACGAGACGCGATTGGTGAAGCGGTTGAAATCCTTCCCGAAAAATAAAGAACGACGTTGACTCAAATTACGCCAATTGGCGCAAATTCGTGTCAAAAAATTCTGCCGCCGCCGCAAGGATTCCTTCCTGGCTAAACCAAAAGGCGCGCTCAAATGGTTGAGGGTTGAAGGTTGAAAGTTGAGAGTCGGCGGACAGGGTGCTCGTGGCCGGCGCGAAATTGTCTGTTATTTCGTCTTGCCGGGCTTGTCATGCAGCACCAGCGGGCCGGTGATGGATTCCAGCCCTTCCAGTGTCACGGCGGGAATTTTGGCCGGCCCAAGAATGGATTTGGCATCCAAAATCTCAATCCCCACCAGCTTTTCGCCCTCGCCAATGTTTAACGCCACTTCTTCGGACAAGCGCACGGTGCGGCATTCGTGCCGCCCTTCCCGCAGCCGGATGTAAAGCGCGTCAATCTCTGGATCGTAACTGATTTTCATGGCCCGTCTCTTTCAAAAGTAAAACGTATAAACGGTAATGACAACTATTTCATTGGCCTTTTCCGCGATGACCGGAGCCACTTGCTTGATGGCATACGGCTTTCCCTGCCATTTGCGCCCAAAGGCGAAGTTATACCGGCACAATTCGCGTCCATGTTTGGCCGGTTCACGCGCCCCCTTGCGGATGGCTTCAGATACCTCGGCGGCGGTTGCGCCGCGTTCCTGCGCCTGTTCTTCGGCATGTTTGGAAAATCGAATGGGCTTCATCTCGTTCCAGGGTCGCGGCTCATTTTTGCAAATTCCGCCGCCGCCGCAAGGATTCCTTCCTGGCCAAACCCAAAGGCGCGCCAAAGTGGTTGAAGGCTCAAGGTTGAGGGTTGAGGGTTAATGGAATACAACCCGCCCGTGCGTCATTCCCGCCGGAGCCGTTCAAGCCCGTCCGGCACGGGAAAATCGAGCGGATGAACGGCAAGCGGCGTTCAGGCTGTTTTCCCGGCTTGCATTGGGCGGCGTTTTCGGCCAACAGTGAGGCATGGTTGACCGCGCGCAAATTCGAAAGTTCAGCAGAGCTGTGGCGCAACGGTTCCGTCCGAATAAAATCGTTCTCTTCGGCTCCTACGCCTACGGCAGGCCGACGAAGGATTCGGACGTGGATTTGTTGGTCATCATGTCCCGCACCCGCGCGCGCGGCGAACGGATGTCGGTGCGCATCCGGCACGCTGTGCCGCGAAACTTTGCGCTGGATTTACTGGTACGGACGCCGGCGGAAGTGAACAAGCGATTGCGCTGGGGCGATGGTTTCCTGTTGGAAGTCATGGAAAAGGGCAAGGTTTTGTATGAAGCCTAGCACGCGCGAGTGGGTGAAAAAGGCCGAGAATGATTTCAAGGCCGCCGGCCAGCTTCTCCGCCGCCGCAAGGGCATCGTGCCGGACGCGGCGAGTTTTTTCTGCCAACAATGTGTGGAGAAATATCTCAAGGCGCGGCTGATTGAGGCGGCCATTGCTTTTCCCCGCACGCATGACCTGCTGCAGCTTCTGAATCTTTGCCTGCCGGTTGAACCGTTGTGGTCGGCTTACGCGAAAACGGTGGATGCGATGTCGGATTACGCGGTTGATTTCCGGTATCCCGGCCATTCCGCGACGTTGGCCGAAGCCCGGCGGAGTTTCAGAAACTGCAAAGCCATCCGCCGGGAAATCCGGATGAGCCTTGGTTTGCCGGTGTGATTGATCGGTCCTTACGGACAATCTCATTTTGACGGGCGCCCGCGTTTGCAGCTTCGCCGCCGCAAGGATTCCTTCCTGGCCAAACCCGAAGGCGCGCCAAAGTGGTTGAAGGCTGAAGGTTGAGGGTTGAGGGTTAATGGAATACGGCCCGCTCGCTGCGGGCAAATCATTCCAAGCCTAGGCGAATCAGGCCGCCACCGCCACGTGCCGGGCGTGGGCAATTTCGTCCTTGGCAATCTGCCGAATCTGATTGGCCAGCAGCGTGACGACGGCAATGGTTTTGCCGGCGAGCGTCATAAATTCCACCGTGCAGCCCTTGCCACCTTCGTGAACGAGCACGACCGTGCCGAGGTCGCCCGTGCTCAAGCCGTGTTCCGGCAGGTCGGTCGTCAACACCACGCTGTCCAATTCCTTGATCATCGCGTCAGGCATCCAATGGCCTTTTACGCTGCGACCACTTCCACGCGCGAAGAGAAACCGAGCTGGCGAAGCAGCGCTTCGCAATCCTCCCAGGCGAGACCAAAGGCGCGAACGTCCGCCACGCCCAGCCGGGCGACGACAGCCGAAATCGTCCCGGCATCGCTTTCGGCAAACTCGCCGTCCATCAAGGCGCGTTCCGCCCAATCCACCAACTGCGCCGGCGTGATCTCGTGATGAAGATACGCGGCGATTTTGTCGGCAACGGTTTGTTTGGTGATCGTCATGGTTGTATTCTACACTTTTTGATGGCCTTTATCCACCGGGAATTTCTCGTGGATTTCAACCAGTTTGCCCGTGTCATCGTAGATCTCCTGCCAGAAACGCACGGTGGTTTCAGCGGCATCCACTTCCTTCCAATAACGCGCCCGCCAGCCGAACCGCCCGGTCACGTCCAAGTAATAACGCCGTCCGCCGCCGGGCAAATCATCCCAGCGGCCAAATTTCGTTTCATTTTGACGGCGTGAACTCACGATTCACTGGTTCACTTTGCGGCTCATCTTTGCAAATTCCGCCGCCACCGCAAGGATTCCTTCCTGGCCAAAACCAAAAGGCGCGCCAATGGAAAATCGGCCTTCGACCGACGCGCCGCGATTGAGTTTTAATCGTTATTTGCCGCCGAGTTTCTTTTCGAGTGCCGCGACGCGCCTGAGCAATTCGGGCAGGTGCTGGATGGCTATCATCTGACGCTTGGTCTGCTTGTCCGGCTGCGCGGGCGAGCCGAGCCACTTTTCGCCATCAGGGATGTCGTGCATCACACCGGATTGCGCGGCGACTGTGACCTGGTTGCCGATCTTCAAATGCCCCGCGAGGCCAACCTGTCCGGCGAGGATCACGTAATTGCCCAGCTTGGTGCTGCCGGAAATGCCCACCTGCGCGATGACAATGCAGTGCTCGCCGATTTCCACGTTGTGCGCGATCTGGACAAGGTTATCAATCTTTGTGCCCTTGCCGATGACGGTCGAGCCAAGCGCGCCGCGGTCAATCATCACGCCGGCGCCGATTTCCACATCATCGCCGATGATGACGTTGCCAATCTGCGGCACCTTGCGATGAATGCCGCCATCCTGCACGTAACCAAAACCGTCGGAGCCAATCACGGTGCTGGCGTGAACGCGGACGCGATTCCCGATTTCCGTGCGCGGATAAACCGTCACATTCGGGAACAGGTTCACGTCCTCGCCGAGTTTGGAATCGTCGCCGACGAAATTTCCGCCCTGCAAGACCGACCGCGCGCCGATCTTCACGCGCTCGCCGACGGCGCAATGCGGTCCGATGTGCGCGGTTGGGTCAATTTGCGCGGACGCCGCGACGACCGCCATGGGATGGATGCCGGCGGCGTAAGTGCGTTCCGGGAAGAACATTGCCATGGCTTTGGCGAAGGCAATACGCGCGTTCGGCACGCGGATTAAAATTTTGCGGTCGGATTTGAACCGTTCATCTGCGATGACGGCGGTGGCGGCGCTTTGTTCGGCGCGGGCGAAGTAATCCTCGTTTTCGGCAAACGTCAGGTCGCCGGTCTGCGCGGATTCGGCGGGCGCAAAGTTCCTCAGGAGGGCGTTTTGGTCGCCAACCACTTCGCCATCAACGTGTTTTGCGATTTCTGCGGCGGTAAAAGGCATATTTTGCTTTGAACGGTTGTCCGTTGACTTGAATGTCAAGGCTCACTATAAAGACAGGCGCATCCAGTTCAACCCCAAGTTTATGGCCAAAACCTTGCGCGTCGGGCTGATCGGCTACCGTTTCATGGGCAGGGCGCATTCTAATGCTTGGCGCCAGGCGCCGCGATTTTTCCCGCTCAAGGCCAATGTCGAGCTGCACACCATTTGCGGACGCAACACCTCCGGGGTGCAGGCGGCGCGCATCCACCTCGGCTGGCAGCACGCTACGACCGACTGGCGCGAAATCGTCGAGTCGCCGCTGATTGACATTGTGGACATCGTCACGCCGACGAGTTCCCACGCGGAGATGGCGGTGGCCGCGGCGAAAAACGGGAAGCATGTTTTGTGCGAAAAACCGCTCGCGATGAACGTCAAACAAGCCGAGGCGATGTTCGCCGCCGCGCAAAAGGCGAAGGTCGTCCACATGGTCTGCCACAATTACCGGCGCATCCCGGCGATTGCGCTGGCGAAGCGGATGATCAGTGAAGGCGCGCTGGGGCGGATTTTCCATTTTTACGCGCGGTACGCGCAGGACCGGCTGGCTGATCCGGAGGTCCCGCTGGACTGGCGTCTGCAAAAGGAGACCAGCGGCAGCGGGGTGCATAGCGACATCAACTCACACATCATTGACCTCGGGCGTTATCTCGTCGGCGAATTCAAGGAGGTCTGCGGGTTGCTGAACACGTTTGTACCGGAGCGGCCGCTGGCGGATGCGCTGGCCAGGGGCGCGCGGAGAATGGGCAAGGTCACCGTGCCGGATTCCGCGCTGTTCATCGGGCGGATGGAGAACGGCGTGCTGGCAAATCTCGAAGCGACCCGCTACGCGCTGGGCCGCAAGAATTACATCGCCATCGAAATCAACGGCAGCAAAGGCTCGATCTATTTTGATTTCGAGGACATGAACCGGCTGAAATTTTACAACGGCGACGACCCCAAAGACCGGCGCGGGTTTCGCGACATTCTCGTGACGGAACGCGACGGGGTGCAACCTTACGTCGGCCACTGGTGGCCGCCGGGGCATGGCATCGGATACGAACACACGTTCATTCACGTGGCCGCCGATTTTGTGAATGCCTGCGTCGAGGGCAAACCGGTGCAGCCGACTTTCGAGGACGGTTTGAAAAACCAGCGCGTGCTGGCGGCGGTCGAGGAATCCTCCCAAAAGGGCCGGTGGGTGAAGTTGTAGAAGCGTATTTGCATATCCACGTTTGGAGTTCCGCGTTTACGCGGTTCGGACAGACACCATCGCGTGGCCGCCTGAAGGCGGAACTCCAAACTGTCGCACGCGATTGCTTCACGTCATTCGCTCATTCTTGCTTCAAGCCTTGGATTTTGGCTACACTCGGCCTTTGATTAACTGAACCATGCCGCCCAACTCGCTCAATGAAATTGTTCCGGTCCTGCAGGTGGCCATCGGGCCGGTGATTCTCATTTCCGGCGTGGGTTTGTTGCTACTGACGATGACCAACCGGCTCGGCCGCACCATTGATCGCGCCCGGCAACTGAAGGGCGAACTGCCGGAACGGAGCGAGCAGGACCGCCAGCAGGTCCTGGCGCAGGTGGCCATCATTTACCGGCGCGCGCGCCTGATCCGTTTGAGCATCACGCTGGCCGCGGTCAGTGCCTTGCTGGCATCGGCGCTCATCATCGTGCTGTTCGTGGCGGCGTTGCTGCACTCCGAACAGGCCATTCCGGTCAGCGTTATTTTCATCGCGTGCATGGTTGCGCTCTTTGCGTCACTGGTCGCGTTCATCTGTGACATCAATCTCTCGCTCCACGCGCTCAAGCTCGAACTGGAAAACGCGAAGGTGGATGCCGGTTGAATGCGGCCCCGTCGCCTTTGAGTAGCGGCGGGCATCCTGCCTGCCGTAGAGCCGGGGCGTCCCGCCCGGCGGATAAGACGCTTGAACCCACGAACCGCGCCGGAACATTTCAGAATCGCACGCATCGGCCATCGTTCTTTCCGGGCGGCGGGACGCCAGCCCTCTACGGCAGACGTGACGTCCGCCGCTACCACACGGCGAGGCCGCGTTTCCAAAAGCAGATCAAACCGCGCCAATGTTAATTGGAATTGTCATAGTTCGTCCGCACAAACCGTCCTGCCGGCGGCCGCCGCTTCAGCACTTCGCAATTTTGCCGGGCGAGCTCGTGCATTTGCAGAATCAGTCCGCGCAGCGTTTCGCCGAAGGGCGTCAGTGAATACTCGACGTGCGGGCGTTTCGCGGCAAAGTCCTTGCGTTGCACCGCACCGTCCAGTTCCAGTTCGCGAAGCTGGGCGGTGAGGACCTTCTGGCTGATGCCCGGCAGCGCCTTGCATAGTTGGGCGTGCCGCCGCGCGCCGTGAAACAGTTCGCGCAAAATCAGCACCTTCCACTTCCCGCCAATCACGGCCAGCAGGCGTTCGACTTCGCATTCCACGGTCTTGAGATTCATGCGCCATGGGCACTCAAAGGTGCCTGATTGCGGAGATTACAAACAAGGGCATCTTAGGGCAATATGATGACCATACGAAAAGCAAACGAAAGGGGCCACGCCAACCACGGCTGGCTGAACAGTTACCACACGTTCTCATTCGCCAATTACTACGATCCCCAATGGATGGGCTTCCGTGACCTGCGCGTGATCAACGACGACACCGTCGCCGCCGGCGCGGGCTTCGGCCAGCACCCGCATCGCGACATGGAGATCATCAGCTATGTGCTCGACGGTGAGCTGGAGCACCGCGACTCGATGGGCAACGGGCGCATCATCCAGCCGGGCGAGTTCCAATACATGGCGGCGGGCACCGGCGTGGTGCACAGTGAGTACAATCCGTCGAAGCAGAACCCGGTGCATTTCCTCCAAATCTGGATACAACCGGACAAATCCGGGACCAAACCGGCCTACGGAGAAAAGGCGCATCCGAACGCGACGCCGGGACGGCTGCATCTGGTCGCCAGCAAATCAGGACGCGATGGCAGCCTCCGCATCAACCAGGACGCCGACCTGTGGCTCGCGAAGTTCACCAACGGTGAGACGGTGACGCACGAACTCAAGCCGAACCGTCATGCCTGGATTCACGTGGCCGAAGGAAATGTTGAACTCAACGGCAAGCGGTTGGCCGCCGGCGACGGCGTGGCCGTGAGCGATGAACCAAAGCTGGAACTGGCTGGCAAAGGCAAGGCACAGGTGCTGTTGTTTGATTTGAACTGAGCCTGTGCAAGATTCCATCGGGATGGCATCCAGCCCTCCCGGTGGAAATTGAAAGCCTGCCGAAAACCGCCGGTAGTGCCCTGATCAGGTGGCGGCGCAGCAGCGGTGCATCCACCGGGTTCAAACTGATCCACCACCAAACCATCGAAGCCATTTGCGCTGGCGCCGGCCCTCCAGTTAACATTGCCGCATGGAAAAGAACCGGCTCGAAGCCTTCAGTGACGGCGTGCTCGCCATCATCATCACCATCATGGTGCTGGATTTGAAGGTGCCGGTCGGTTCGGACATCACGGTGTTGAAGCCCTTGCTGCCGGTCTTTCTGACCTACGTGTTGAGCTTCATTTACCTCGGCATCTACTGGAACAACCATCATCACCTGCTCAAGGCGGCGCGCAAGGTCAACGGTGCGATGATGTGGGCGAATCTGCATCTGCTGTTCTGGCTGTCGCTCTTTCCGTTCGTCACGGGCTGGATGGGGGAAAACCACTTCACGCCGGCGCCCACGGCGGTTTACGGCGCGGTGATGTTGCTGGCCGCCATCGCTTATTACCTCCTGCAAAGCGTCATCATCGCCGAACATGGCCGCGACTCGAAACTGGCCGCGTCCATCGGTCGTGATTTGAAAGGCAAGCTGTCTCCCGTCCTTTACGCCATCGCCATCGCGTCGGCATTTTTCCGGCCATGGATTTCCTGCTGCCTTTATGTGTTTGTCGCGTTGATCTGGCTCGTCCCTGACCGCCGCATCGAGCGCGTGGTGGACGAATCCGGGCCATCATCGCACTGAGGTCAGCAAGCGCTTCGAGGTCTGCCACCTTGAGATGCACATGAAATGCCTGCTTCCAAGCGTATTCTTTCTTCGACCCGGTAGTGTCTTAATTTGAAATTCGGAGCGCGAGTTGTCCCAACTCGCAGCAGGTTCTTACGAGAAGAACCATTGAAATCACGGGCGGCCTGCTTTGCATTCAGACGCGCTGCGGTTTGAGACAAACCGCGCTCCTTCAAATTAAGACACCACCTTCGACCCGGAGACAGATTCGCGGCCTTAAGGGAATTGCCACACGCGAAAGTTTTATCGTAATCGCCAGGTGATACGTGCCTTGTTCAAGTCGTAAGGCGACATGTCCATTTTCACGCGGTCGCCTACGGTCAGGCGCACCCAGCGTTTGCGCATCTTGCCGCAGATGGTGGCCAGTACGAGGTGCTTGTTATCCAGTTCCACCCGGAACATCGTTCCGGGCAGCACGGTGGTGACGCGACCCTCAACTTCAATGTGTTCTTCTTTCATGGACTGGTTCCAGTTTAGCGGATCGGTTGGCAACCGCAACACCCGACCGACCGGCGAACGAGACGCTGCCGAATAAAAAGGCGGGGCCCGGTTCACCCGAACCCCGCTGTGAAATCCCAAACGCGATTAGTAGCGATTGCGACTGCCGCCGTATTCACGACGGCCACCACCACCGCCGGGCGCGCGCTCTTCGCGCGGCTTGGCGACGTTGACCGTGAGGGCGCGTCCGCCCAGTTGCGAGCCGTTCAGCGCCGCAATGGCCTTCTGCGCCTCTTCGGGCGTGCCCATGGTGATGAAGCCAAAACCGCGAGGACGGCCGGTGACCCGGTCCGTCATCAGGTTGGCTTCAACGACGGTGCCGTGCGCCGCAAAGGCGTCCTGCAGGTCGTTTTCAGTGGTTTCGAAGGATAGATTTCCTACAAACAATTTATTACTCATGTGATGTTTAACTGTGAGATTAACCGTTGCTCTAGCCAGACTGTTCCCGGTAATCGGATTTCAAATCATCACTGAACCAAGTTCACCTGAAGATTCACCATGCCGTGGAAGCGATAAGCTATCTAACAGACCCCCGCAATATCGCTGATTCTGCCGCAATAGCAACAACAATCGGCAACTATTTTTTGGGGCCAAAATCACGTCGCCGGCCCCGCCCGGTTCGTATCTCATCGCCATTCCGCGCGCGTTCGCAAGCCCGTGGATTGCGAGAGGATTGTATGGGTCGCCGCCCTCCTGTGGCTCGTGCCCGACCGCCGCATCGAGCGCGTGCTGGTGGAGCGGGAGAAATGAAAGTATGAGGCTTTGGCGCAACCACACCCGAAAGATGGTTGAAATATCATAAATCCTGTTCAACATTGCGGCATGAAAATCGCCACCCTCATCGCCCGCGTCCTGCTCGGACTTGTTTTTGTTGTCTTCGGCTCGAACGCCTTCCTGCACTTTATCACTGCGCCGCCGGTGTCCGGACCGGCCGGCGCCTTCATCGGCGCGATGATGGACACGGGCTATGTGAAGGTCGTCGGGTTCTGCCAGGTCGCCGGCGGTTTGATTCTCCTGGTGGGTCGCTTCATCCCGCTCGGACTCACCTTGCTCGGCCCGGTGATTGTGAACATCCTCTGCTTCCACATTTTTATGAATCATCAAGGATTGCCCCTTGCCCTGGTCGTCGCGGTCCTCGCGCTTTTCCTGCTCTGGCGTCACCGGGCCAATTTCGCCGGCCTCTTGAAGCCGTGATCGGCCTGAATCAAACCACCGCCATGCCAAGCGGCGGTTTGACGTTCAGGCAGGTTTTGGAGCTGGCTATTTACAACCGGCGAACACGTTGAGCCCCTTGCCGGTTTCCAGGAAGGATTTCATGCTGGAAAGCACGCGCGGCCAGCCCCAGGAAACCCCGCGCAACATCTTCGAACCGGCCTTCAATTTGTCATGCGTCACCTTGAGGCACACCATGTCTTCGATCGCCTCGATTTCAAACGTGACGCGCGATTTGTCATCCAGTTTGTCGGGGTCAGCCCAGCTCAACACCAGCCGCTTGGGTGGATTGCATTCCAGCACCTTGCCGGTGATCCAGACTTCCTTCTCCGGATTGAGATGCTGCCATTCCGAACCTTTCTTCCAATCCGAAACGTTCGCAAACCCGCCCCAATACTGGTGCGTGAATTCCGGTTTGGTGATGGCCGCCCACAATTTTTTTGGCGTCGTGCGAATGAATGTTGAATAAACTAACTTTGGTTTTTCCATATCGTTATCCTTTCTTGTTTGATTTGGTTTCTTCGAGACCCCTTTTCAGATCGCTCAACGCCTGGAGGCGGTGGCGCTCGTATTTGCCAATCCAGCGCTCGCTGATCTCGTGAATCGGCACCGGATTGAGATAATGCAGCTTCTCGCGCCCGCGCCAGACCGTGGCCACCAGGTTCGCCTCCTCCAAAAGGAGCAGGTGCTTGGTGACCGCCTGCCGCGTCATGTCGAGGTGCTGGCACAATTCGCCGAGCGTCTGCCCGTTGCTTTGGTGCAACTGGTCGAGCAACTTTCGCCGGCTTCGGTCGGCCAACGCTTTGAATACTGCATCCATCTCGCGCCATAATATGCAACCAAATGGTTGCATGTCAAGCGACAAAGTTTTTAAAGATGATTTTTAAATCAGGCTTTCGGCGGCCAGTCCACGCCGATGAGTTCCTTGGGCAATTGTGTCGGGTCAACCGGGTAAATGAGCGACAGGTCGGGTTTGGTCTTTGCACCGGGCAGAAATTCCAGCTCCTCCGGCGCGCCGATGATGAGCCAGAGCACTTCGCTGTCTGTGTCATTGAAGACCTGGCGCAACTGGTCCGGCCCGACCAGCACGCCGCCGTATTTCGGCACGGTCAACGTCTCGTCGCCCACGCGCAGGCGGCCCGTGCCTTCCAGCACGAAATAAAATTCCTCCGCGCGGATGTGTTTGTGCAACGTGTTCGCGCTCTTGGGCGGCAACCGCCAGAGCCGCGCGCCCATGTTCTCGCTCCCGGCGCGCTCCAGATAATCCGCGTTCGGGATGCGCATCAGGTTGGAGGGCCGCCAGGCGAGGTCTTCCGGCTTGATGAGATGGTAACCTTGAATGGGTTTCATGGAATCACTCATAATATATCGAGGCATATTGAGCAACTCCATGGAAACGGGGGTTGTGGCCGGAATGAGCCGCACGCTCATGTCATGGTGGCCCGTGCGGCACGCACTTTAGATCCTTAGCGAGCCACGGAACCCCCTGCCGCCATAGTAAGACTGCGCACCGTTGTGACCCACGAAGACGCGGCCGTAGCGGCGCTCATAATAGAGCGCGCCGCCGAGTTTTCTGATGTCAGCAGGTGTTTTCACCCAGCTCGACGTCTTCGTATCGAAATTTCCAAGCCTTTGCAGCTCTTGATATTCTTCTTCCGTCAAAAGCTCAATGCCCATGGCCGCTGCCATATCCATGGCGGTGTTTTTCGGTCTATGTTCTTTCCTGGACTCAAGCCCTTCACGGTCGTAACAAACACTGGTGCGGCCTTTAGGACTTTCCGCTGAACAATCATAAAAAACGAATTCGCCAGTCTTTTTATCATGACCAACCACATCCGGTTCACCGCCAGTTCTTTCCATTTCATTGAGTGACCACAGATTTTCAGGATTGGCTCCCATCCCGCATAGGCGGGACTGGACGTTAGCCCATTCAAGACCTTTATGGCGGTTCATGTTTTTCTCAAAACGGTCTTTCAATGCTCCGAGCAGTTCTTCACGTTGTTTTGGTGACAACTGCTTTTTATTACTAGTGACGTTGTTCATAGGTTGGAGGGCCGCCAGAAGAGGTCTTCCGACTTGATGAGATGGTAACCTTGAATGGCTTTCATAAACTTGCTGGCGAACCATACGCCACCGCCCCCAAAAAGCAACTTGCACAATTCCTCACAAGCCGGGGCAACGGAATCTCCGGAGCGCGGCTGTGTCGAAGACCAGCCGCAGCAACTCCGAAATACGGAGGTCGTTGATAACATCATAACCCGTCGCAGTTCGTGCGCGCTGCGGCTGGTCCGGTGGACACAGCCGCGCTCCGTCAAAACTTCAGCACGCCATAATCGTCGCGAAATCTCGCACTGCTCCACGGCCATGCTTTCGGATCGAGAACAAAACCGGCGTTCGCTGGATTGCTCTCGATGTATCTGCGTGTCTCCAGTTCATGCTCGCTGTTGCGCATGAATGTATCCCAGTAATCCGCCTGCCAGAATTCACCGCGCCTTCCCAACAGCCGGTTCGCCTTTTGCGCCGTGTGCTTCTTCCAACTCTCCAGAATTTCCGCCATCGGCGTGACATCCACCTTGAACAACGCGTGAAAGTGATTCGGCATTACCACCCATGCACGCAAGTCGTAACGCTCACCGTGAAAGAAACGCACTGCCTCTTCGACGAGTTGGGCAATCTCCTGCTGACGCAAATGACATTCGCCACGGCCTCGGTCGAGATACGCTTCCAATTCCACGCGACGCTGCTGGTCATCTTCAATCTTCTAGAGATGCTCCCACTCGGAGCGAAGCGATTCGGGAAGTGAATCAGCCAGGCGAAACGTAACGAACTGCGTCAGCCCCGGCTCATCGCGATGCGGTAGATAACCGCGCTCATGCCAGCCGCGAAAACCTTGCTTGAGACAGTCCGCTTTCGGCGGCGAGGACCAGCGTCGCTTGCCTTCAACCAAATCGCGCACGCCGGGATTATGCGGCGGCCCGGTGCGACGCGGTTTGGGTGGCTGGCTCACGGGAACATTGAGCCCCAAACAGGCAAACGCCGCAAGCCTCGGAACGTTCCCGGAGTGCGGCTGTGTCCCGCACAGCGGGATCAGTCACAGCAGCTACGCCTTCCCGGAGCGGTTGGAAAAATCTGGCGCATCTCGATGTTTGGACGTGCTGCGGCTGGTCTTCGACACAGCCGCGCTCCGCCGAAATCACGCCTTTGCGCAAATCTCCGCGCCTTTTTCCACAAACTCCTTCGACTTGGATTCCATGCCCGCCGCTGCGCGGAGTACCGAGTCCAAAGTCCTGAGTCCTGAGTCGCTCGCGCCTTGTTTGGCGCCCCTGCAATATGGAACGGAGTCTTCGATAGTCTTCATTTGGCGGCAGGCTGTGGTTTGGCCGTACGACGGGGAAAGGTTTTTGCCAAACGGATAAGCTGCGCCACTTTGCGGATTTTTTCCGCAAACGGCTCGCGCGCGAGTTTTTGTCGCATTTCCGGTTTCATGGTATCGGCAGTTTCAATTTATGCCGTTGCAGGATGTTTTCCAACTTTGTTTTGTCGAGGTCGGCCTGCTGGAGCATTTGCTCGATGCGCGCCTTGTCCTTCGCCCGGCCCACGCTGGCGGCGATGGCCACGATGTGTTCGGCGCGGAAAACTTTCGCCGGCACGCCTTCGTAATCAATACGCTCAGCCTCGCGCACCGCTTCCTCGGTCAACCCTTGGGCGGCGAGGAATTGAACGGGAAATCCCCGAATGAGCAGGTGCTCGCGCTCCACCTGCCAGCCCTGTGCTTGGAAGTGGGCGTAAATGGCCGGGATGCCGGCGGTCAGGCCTTTGCCTTTCGGAATGAAAAAAATGTCCGCGTCGTAGGTGGCAAACGGCTCGACGTAGTAAATCGCCGCGAGCGCACCACCCAGCGCCCAATCTTCAATCAGTCCCGTCGTAACCAGTCCGTTCGCCGCGCGCAACACATCGGCCAGCGGCAGATTATCGGATGGCTGGTTGATTGCCATGACAGGGGTTTAACAGATTTACGCCTTCGCGTAAACTTCCGGTTGAATTCAATTCTGTTGCGGATCGGGCAATCCGCCGGTGAGATGAAAGCGTACCATGTCTCCTTGCCCACGGATTCCCGGAATGATCATCACCATACCCGTGTCGGCATCCTGAAAATAGAAGAACAACACGACGCGCCCGTCCGCTTGGGCGTTTCCGTGGACAAACCGGTGTTCGCGCAGATATGACACCAATGAGCCTTCCAATTTAACACTTCGGCCCAGCGCCTTTGAAACCACATTGCCCAACACGGCGACGAGATGCGGCATTGGCTCCCGGTCTGACGCGCGGACAAACGCAGCGTCACCCGCAAACTCCTCCAAAAAATAATTCACCGCCAGTTCATAATCCGTCGGGTGCAGCATCCGCTCACGCAGTATGGCAAGATGGCGGGGGAACTCTTGCGAAGCGGAATTCATGTCTGAAACTACGCCTTCGCGTAAACCTCCGCGCCCTTTTCCACGAACTCAACCGCTTTGCGGAGTTCCAAGTTCAAGGTTTCAAGTTCCATGTTCAACACCTCAACGATAAACCTCGCGGCGATGACGGACGCGATTCACACGCACCACGCGGATGGCGTCGGCAATTTCATAAATCACCCGGTAGTCACCCACGCGAATGCGCCAGTCGCTTTTGCTGCCAACCAATTTGCGGCAACCGGGCGGGCGCGGGTTTATCGCCAACGCTCGAATGGCTGTGATGATACGGTCGTGTACCTCGGAGGAAAGACGGCCAAGGTCGCGTTCGGCCGAACGTTCAAGGAACACGCGATACATGTTCAGCGGCGACGGCGTCCGGCCAGATAATCTTCGAGTGGGCGGTATTGCTGCGGCTTTTTGCGGGCAGCCTTCAGCCAGGCAATGTCAGCGGCATCCTCGGCCCGTTCCAGCAATTCTTCGTAATCGGCAATCGGCAGAATGACGGAAACGGGCTTGCCCTTGCGCGTGACAATTTCAGGTTCAGGCAGCGTCGTCTTCACGGCGTTAATCTAGCAGACTCACGCCTTCGCGTAAAGCTCGCTACCTTTCTCGGTAAATTCGCGGCTCTTTTCTTCCATTCCTTTTTTCAACGCAGCTTCATCAGAGATTCCTTGCTCCGCCGCATATTTCCGCACGTCTTCCGTTATCTTCATGCTGCAAAAATGCGGGCCGCACATGGAACAGAAATGCGCCGTCTTCGCTCCTTCTTGCGGCAAGGTTTCATCATGGAATTCTCTCGCCGTGACGGGATCGAGCGAGAGATTGAATTGGTCCTCCCACCTGAATTCAAACCGCGCTTTGGAGAGGGCATTGTCCCGATACTGCGCGCCGGGATGTCCTTTCGCCAAGTCCGCCGCGTGCGCCGCAATTTTGTAGGCAATCACACCGTCCTTGACATCTTTTTTGTCGGGCAATCCCAAATGCTCTTTTGGCGTGACGTAGCAGAGCATCGCGCAGCCGTACCAGCCAATCATCGCGGCGCCGATGCCGCTGGTGATGTGGTCGTACCCGGGCGCGATGTCGGTAGTGAGCGGTCCGAGTGTGTAGAACGGCGCTTCGTGGCACCACTCGAGCTGCTTGTGCATGTTTTCCTCAATCAAATGCATCGGCACGTGGCCGGGACCTTCGTTCATGACCTGCACGCCTTTGGCCCAGGCGCGTTCGGTGAGTTCGCCTTGCACTTTTAGCTCCGCGAATTGGGCTTCGTCGTTGGCGTCCGCAATTGAGCCGGGGCGCAGCCCGTCGCCGATGGAGAATGAAACGTCGTAGGCGGCCATGATTTCGCAGATTTCGTCCCAGTGCGTATAGGTGAAATTTTCCTGATGATGCGCGAGGCACCATTTGGCCAAAATACTGCCACCGCGCGAGACGATGCCGGTCATGCGGTGCGCCGTGAGCGGGATGAACCGGAGCAACACTCCGGCGTGGACGGTGAAATAATCCACGCCCTGCTCCGCTTGTTCGATGAGGGTGTCGCGGTAAATTTCCCAGGTGAGTTCCTCGGCCTTGCCGCCGGCTTTTTCCAGCGCCTGATAAATCGGCACCGTACCGATAGGCACGGGCGAGTTGCGGAGAATCCATTCGCGCGTGGCGTGGATGTTTTTACCGGTGGAGAGGTCCATGACCGTGTCCGCGCCCCACTTGGTGGCCCAGCGCATTTTCTCGACTTCCTCCTCGATGGAGGACGCGACAGCGCTGTTACCGATGTTGGCGTTGATCTTCACCAGGAAATTGCGGCCGATGATCATCGGCTCGGATTCGGGATGATTGATATTGGCCGGGATGATGGCGCGGCCGGCAGCGACTTCGGAACGGACGAACTCTGGAGTTATCTCGGACGGAATTCGTTGCGGAAACTTTCTGAAAACGCTCGGTGTGAATGACAAATGACGAATATCGGATGACGAACTTCCGGCGTGCTGTTTGTTGAGGTCGTTCCGAACGATGTCGCGCGACAAATCGCTCAAGCGAGGTTCTGAAGATGGAGACAGGCGCGACGCCCGTCCTACGCGCATGTTTTCGCGGATGGCAATGAATTCCATTTCCGGCGTGATGATGCCGGCGCGGGCGTAGGCGAGTTGGGTGACGACCTTGCCGGGTTTGGCGCGTAAAATTTTCCGTTTCGGCAAGGCGGTCTGGTCGAGATGAAACGGCGTTTCATCCTGGCGACGCGCCTGTCCAGGCTCACGGCGCTTCTCCGAAAGATAACCGTCGTCAATGGGCTGCACCGGCCGGCCGTCATGTTCCTCGACATCACCGCGCGCGCGAATCCATTTCGCGCACAACGGAGGCAGTCCCTTCTCCACTGTGCCGTTGAAACCGGGATCGCCCCAGGGACCGGAACAATCATAGACGCGCACCGGCTCATTTTGCTCGATGGCGCCGGTATAGGACTTGGTGGGCGCGAGTTTGATTTCGCGCATCGGCACGCGTACGTCGGGATGGATCTGACCCTCGACGTAAATCTTTTTGCTGTTGGGCAGTTGTTCAGAACTATGTGGTTCGAACGAATCTTTGGTCGCAATCATAACAATGCAATGTGTCGAGTGTCGGGTGACGAGTGTCAAGATCCGCTATCGCGTCACTTGTCACGTGTCACATGTCACAGGAAACGGGGGAAGGGATTGTGCCTCCCTCCGCCAGCATTACCTGGATCAGGTTCAACGGGTCGGCGTCGCTCCCGCGTCGCCCTCTCAGCCTTTGTCCCGCACTGCGGGCCGGGTTGGCTCCCCGAATGAATGAAAAGCTAGGCCCGTTTGCGTGCAGCGTCAAGCCGGCGAAAATGGCCCGCAATTTGCTTTGAGCCTCTGCGTGAAGGAAAAGCGAGAATATGAACTTGTGGAGCCATTTGACATGGACGACGTCTCGTTAAGGGACGTTTCGCCGCAATTGGCCTTTATTCTTGGCGTTGAATGGCAGGTGTTCCGGCAGCGGCTAAAATCCGGACAACCCTTTACGACCCTCTGTTTGCCGCAAAATGCAGCCCGTCTGGTGAAAATGGCCGAACATCATCGGCGATTCGTTGAGGACCGGCCAAGGGTGTTCGCCGGTTGGACGGAAATTTTTGTCGGTGATACCATTGCCTGAGCCGTTCCTGCCAGGATTCGTCAGTTCCACCCGCTGTTCCCTTCGTTCGATTGTTCCGCAATCGCCTTCGCCCCTGGTTCCAAGAAGTCACGCAACAAGACTGGTCAAACCAATTCGGCTTGTAGTATTTCTTTCGTGGTCCGGGGTCATTGCGAGCGATTCATTTATGCCGAATCAAAAAAATTCGACCGATCAGAAAGGGGCCAGCGCCATCCGCGACGCGGCAATGGAGGAAGCGGTCGTGGTTTTGGAAAAGCTCCGCACCTCGCCAGCCGGCCTGAGCGAGGAAGAGGCGGCGACGCGGCTGGAAGAATACGGCCCCAACGAAGTCGCGCACGAAAGAAGGCACGAATGGCTGCACCGGCTTTGGGTCGCCGTCCGCAACCCGCTCGTGATTTTGCTGACGGTTCTGGCGATTGCGTCCTTCGCCACCTATTGGCATGACGAACCGGACAAGCGGGACATTTCTGAATTTTACGCGGGTATTGTGATGCTGGTGATGGTGGCGTTGGGAGTGTCACTGCGTTTCGTGCAGGAGACGCGCGCCGGCAACGCGGCGGCCAAGCTCAAGGCCATGATCAAGGTCACCGCCACCGTGGTGCGCGACGGCCAGCCAAAGGAAATCCCGCTGCAACAACTTGTGCCCGGCGATGTGGTGAAATTGTCCGCTGGCGACATGATTCCCGGTGACGTGCGGCTTCTATCGGCAAAGGATTTGTTCATCATTCAGGCTACGCTCACCGGCGAATCGTTGCCGGTTGAAAAAACTGACGCGTGCGATCGGCGCACCAACATCTCATCCATCGAGCACGCGAACATCTGCTTTCTCGGCACCAGCGTGGAAAGCGGTTGCGCCACGGGTGTCATCGTAGCGACCGGCACGCAGACTTACTTTGGCAAAATGGCCAGCAGCCTCGCCGGCCAGCAGATTGAGACGGCTTTTGACAAGGGCGTGAAGAAATTCGTCTGGCTGATGCTTTCGTTCATGTTGGTGATGGTGCCGATGGTTTTCCTCATCAACGGCATCTTCAAGCACAATTGGAAGGAAGCGTTCTTTTTCGCAATGGCGGTGGCCGTCGGCCTCACTCCGGAAATGCTGCCGATGATTGTGTCGGTTTGCCTGTCCAAGGGCGCGCTCGCGATGTCGAAAAAGAAGGTCATCGTTAAAAAACTCAATTCCATCCAGAACTTCGGCGCGATGGACGTGCTCTGTACCGACAAGACCGGCACGCTGACCATTGACCACGTCATCCTCGAACTGCACTGCGACGTCTTCAAAAATGAAAGCGAGGCTGTGCTGCGCGACGCCTACCTCATCAGCCATTTCCAGACCGGCCTGAAAAACCTCCTCGACCGCGCGGTGTTGCGTTACAAGGAACTACACCGCGAACTCGGCCTCGAAAAATACAAAATGGTGGACGAAATCCCGTTCGACTTTTCGCGCCGGATGATGTCCGTGGCCGTCCAGGGACCGGATGGAGAACGGCAATTGCTGACCAAGGGCGCACCGGAGGCCGTTTTCGCCAAATGCACGCATTTTGAAAGCGAGGGCGAGATATTCCCGATGGAACCAATTCTCGCCGGCGACCTGGTGCAGCAGGTTGATGAATTGAGTGACGACGGTTTCCGGGTGCTGGCCGTCGCCACCAAAAAATTGGGCAACCAGGCCGCTTTTACGAAAGCCGATGAATGCGACCTGGTACTGACCGGCTATCTCGCGTTCCTCGACCCGCCGAAGGACACCGCCTCCAAAGCCATCACCGCGCTCCGGCAAAATGGCGTCACCGTCAAGGTTTTGACCGGCGACAACGACCTGGTCACGCGCAAGGTTTGCAGCGAAGTCGGCATTCACGCCGAAAAAATCCTGCTCGGCAGCCAGGTGGAAATTTTGTCGGACGAACAACTCGCCGCCGAGGTGGAAACCACGGATGTTTTCGCGCGCCTCTCGCCCGCACACAAGAAGCGCGTCGTGCAGGCGCTTCAGCGCCGAAAGCATGTCGTTGGCTTCCTGGGCGATGGCATCAACGACGCCCCGGCGTTGCGGGCCGCCGACGTGGGCATATCCGTGGACAACGCGGTGGACATCGCCAAGGAATCGGCCGACATGATCCTGCTGGAAAAAAACCTGATGGTGCTGGAGGAAGGCGTGCTCGAAGGCCGCAAGGTGTTCGTCAACATCCTGAAATACATCCGCATGGGTGCCAGCTCCAACTTTGGCAACATGTTCAGCGTGCTGGGCGCCAGTGCGTGGCTGCCCTATTTGCCCATGCAGCCCATCCAGGTGCTGACCAACAACCTGCTCTACGATTTCTCGCAGGTGCCGATTCCCACCGACAACGTCGGCGAACAACAAATCACCAAGCCGCGTCCGTGGGCGATGGGCGAAATCGCCAAGTTCATCATTTTCATCGGCCCCATCAGTTCGATTTTTGACTACACCACCTACTGCCTGATGTGGTTCTTCTTCAAATGCAGCAGCCTGGGTCTGATGCCGCCGCCGGGGTCGGCCGCGCGTTTTGCCCATGCCGCTGATGCCGACCACACATATGCCGCTGCACTCTTCAGCACCGGCTGGTTCGTCGAGTCGCTGATGACACAGACGCTCATCGTCCACGTCATCCGCACGAATCTGATTCCGTTCATCCAATCGCGGGCGAGCTGGCAACTGACAATGACGACCATTTTAATCATGGGCATCGGCGCTTGGCTGCCTTTTTCTCCGCTGGGCCGGTTTTTAGGATTCGTCCCGCTCCCGTGGCAATTCTGGCCGTTCCTGGCGCTGACGCTGGTCTGTTACGTCGCCCTGACCCAGGTCATCAAAACGTGGCTGGTTCGCAAAGCGTGGGTTTGAGCCGGTGACAGGTGACAGGTGGCAAGTGACAAGCTCTTTGCTGGAGACACCCCCCCTTCTTCTGGTCACCTGTCACTTGCCACGTTTCACCCGTAAAGAAAAGCCGTCCCGCATCACACGGGACGGCGTTGTCAGGCTCGCGCGGGTTGATCGTGTCCGCTCAAGCCTCAAAGGATTTTCCGCAGCCGCAACTTTGCTTCGCGTTCGGATTGGAAATTTTGAAACCGCCGCCGGTCAGGGCGTCGCTGAAATCCACGACGGTGCCGCGAAGATATTGCGCGCTGATCGAGTCAACCAGAATGCCGACTCCATTCTGTAAGGAAACAAAGTCGCCATCGCGCTTTTCGTCGAAGACCATGCCATATTGCATACCGGAGCAGCCGCCCTGCTCCACAAAAATCCGGAGCGTCTTGCCCGCGTTCTCCGGCAAGGCGAGCAGCGATTTGACTTCCGCCGCGGCATTCTCGGTAACGTTGACAACCGGTTCAGTTGCAAGCATCTCTGCCATATCCATTCCTGGTTGAAGCTAACCGTGGCGCACGCCCGTGTCAAATGGCCGCCTCAACTTTTTGCCGACGGCAAGGCCGTTCTGGCTTTTTCGAGAGAATCCTTCAACTGCGGCAGCCAGTTTTCCATCCGATTGAAAAAGTCTTCCGGCGGCGATTCGCCGAGTCCTTCAATCAACGGCAGCGCCTGCAGTCCGGCCTTTTTGGTCCAGAACGCGTCCGCCTGCTCGTCATTGCGCAAGTTGTTTTCGTAGAACACATCCAGATAATTCTTTAACGCCAGTTCGAGCAGCCCTTTCTGGTCGCCGCCGGCCGCCGCCGCCGCCTTTTTTTCGAGCGCCTGGCCCAAACCGATTTGCGCCTGGCTGCGCGTCGCGATGTTGGCGAACGGGGAGTTGACGACTTGCGCGAAGGCATTCGTGGACGCGTCGTAATTGGTGAGTTGCAAATTGCATTTGCCGATTTCGATCCACGCCAGCGCGCCGAGTTCATTGGTGGGGTAAAACAGGCAAATCTGGCTGAAGTCGTTGGTGGCCAGTTGGAAATTGGCCAGCGGATTGTTCGTAACGGTTGAATCCATAAGCATCAGCGCCGCGCCATGGGCGAACGTGGCCTGCAGCCTCAATTCCGTCTGGCAATTAGTGTCGCCCTGCAGATCCAGGAAATAATCAAGGGCGTCCAAATACCCCTGCCGCGCCACAGCGGCGCGACCGGCCATCATGCGGGCCTGATACGCCAGATCGGACGCCGGCCAGGTCTGAAACAGCAACTTGTAATTTTTCTCCGCGCTCGGGTAATCGCCGGCGTGGAAAAAATGATCGGCCACCCACCACTGCGCCAGCGGCGCGAGGTCGTTCGTCGGGAATTGCGCGACAAAATTGGTGAACAGGATGAAGGCGTTGGTCTCGTTTCCCGCCTGGTAATTCGCACGGGCCAGCGCGTAATCCGCCTGCGGCTGCAGCGCGTTGGTCGGGAAATCCGCCAGCCATTTTTCATATTTTTCGATGGCCACCGGCCAGTTTTGCTCCTGTTCGCAGGCGTGCGCAATGGCCAGTTCCACTTGGGGCTGCTGTGGTGAATGGGGAAAGAGGGCGTCAAATCTTTGAAACACGGCCAGCGCGTTCGTCGGCTGGCTCAAGTCCGCAAGATATTCGCCCATGAGCAGCAGGCTGTTGCCGGTTTCCTCACTGAGCGGATACAGCTTCAGAATCCGCCCCATCGTGTCTTCCGCCCCGGCCGTGTTCGTCATTTCCATGCACGCCCGCAGGCTCTGATAAAGCGCGCGGTTGCCGAGGGATTGCATGACGGCCGGGAACCGGGTGAAATCATCAATCACGGCACGGTAATTTTCCAGCGCGCCCGCGTAATTTGTCAGCGCAAACATCGCGTCGCCCGTTTTGAACCGCGCCACGGCCAGATCCTCGGACGGCGGCAGCAGCTTCACGGCGGTTTCGAAAGCGGCGAGGCTGTTGGTCGTATTTCCCACGAGCCAAAAACACCAGCCGCGGTCCAGATAAGCTTTTCCGAGCAGCGAACTGTTTGTGTACGCGCCGAGAAACCGGTCGAACACCTCGGACGCCGCTTGCAGTTGATTCGTCGCCGATCCCGCGGGGCGGGACGCAACGTAATCCTGCAAATACAGTTCGCCGAGCGACAGCAACGCAATGTCGGCCGCCGGTGAATCCGGGAATTGGGCGATAAAATTCCGGAGCGAGTCCTCGGCCGTCGAAAACCGGCCTTGCGCGACGGCCAGTTCCGTTATTTTCAGGATCGCCTGCCGCTGCCGTTCCACCGGCGCATTCGTTAGATTCTCCTGATACGCGGCCAGGGCTTCGGCTTTCAAGCCGGTTTGTTCCAGCAATCCCGCTTGCAACGCCACGCTTTCCCCGCGCAGGGCTGCGTCATTTCCAAGCCGTGCAATCTGGAGCAGATTGGCGGTGGCCGCCAGCGCCGCGTTGGTGTCGCCCAGCGCCAGCTTGACCTGGTAAATCAAATACGCGAGTTGCCAGCCCAATTCCGGTTCGAGGGCCTGTGGATTCACGGATGCGAGCGTCGCCGCTGCGCCGCCAAAATCCTTCTGCGCGAGTGCCGCCTGTGCCAGCAGCAGGCGCCCGCGGGTGACCAGTTCGTTCGCCGGGTCCAATTGCGCCGCGCGCTGGAACACGCTATTGGTTTCCTGCAACAGCGCGCCCACCTCCGGCCAATGGCCAAGTTCCGCCCGCGCCGCCGCCGCCTCGACCACCGCCCGGAGGCGCAAGGGTGAGTCGGGGAAATCGCGCGCCAGAGCAATGAACGTCTCCGCCGCG
>Ga0181523_10000989_pt1 | contig 31609 bp, 43 predicted proteins | sample PEATcosm2014_Bin_43_FD_119752 | JGI IMG/M metagenome (GOLD analysis project Ga0181523, IMG submission 119752) | Peatland microbial communities from MTU Mesocosm Facility, Houghton, MI, USA - PEATcosm2014_Bin05_30_metaG | ecosystem: Environmental > Terrestrial > Soil > Wetlands > Peat | place... | reverse complement strand
TCCGTCGGTTTCGGTGCCGACGGCCAACGGGGCGTATCCGGCTGCAACGGCCACTGCGGAACCCGAACTTGACCCGCTGGGATTGCGATCGAGCGCATAAGGATTGCGCGTCTGCCCGCCGCGTGCGCTCCAACCGCTGGTCGAACGGTCGTAATACATTACTAATCAATGGCTTATACTGGCTATTTTGGCAAGTCCTAAGACGGGGACTAGCAAGCTGGCGCGCTGCCGGTAGGCGCAGAATAGCAATGACACGATCAGACGGCCCGATCACGTCATTTTCTGATATGATCAACCCATCACCGGATGATATGATCATCACATCATGAAGACTTCTTGGATCTGGCAGGCCCCGACTTGGCCGAAGTTTACCTACGACCGCGCCGCCGTCGCGCCGGTCGTTTCTCGCGCCCTGGAAGCCGGACAACGGCTGACGGGCGCGGCGTCTACGGTCGGATTCGACATCGTTGACCAGTTGAAGCTGGACGTATGGGCGGCAAATGCCATCGCCACGGCTGCAATCGAAGGCGAGCAATTGGACATGACCCGAGTCCGGTCGTCGATCGCCCGCAGGCTTGGCATGACTGGCGTCCCGGCCACGCGCAGCGTCGAAGGTTTGCTCGATGTCATGGCTGACGCGGCCGAAAACCCGTTCGCCGACCTGACTGACGATCGCCTGCATCGCTGGCACGCGCAGTTGTTCGACGGTCGGTTCTTGATCCATGACACCGAAGTCGGCCGGTATCGGTCGCGCCCGATGGAAGTTGTCAGCGGCCCCATCGGCAAGCAGATAGTCCACTATGAAGCGCCGCCGCCCGAGCGCATGGCCGCCGAAATGCAGGCGTTCATCGAATGGTTCAATGTTCGCGCTGACGATCCGGTCACGCGGGCGGGACTGGCGCATGTCTGGTTTGAATCGATCCATCCCTTCGACGACGGCAATGGCCGCATCGGCCGTGCCCTGATCGACGTGGCGCTTGTCTATCCGTTCCACGGCATGTCAGCGGAAATCGAGCGGCGCAAAGAAGGCTACTACCGGGAACTGGCGAATGCCACCAAAGGATCGGGCGATCTGACGGCGTGGCTGACGTGGTTCGCTGAGACATTCGAGGCCGCCTGCGCGGCCAGCATCAAGATAATCAACGATTCGTTAGAACGTGGCCGGTTCTGGTCGAAGCATTCAGCGGTCGCGATCAATGAGCGCCAGCGCAAGGCGCTGAATCGTCTGCTTGAAGGCCCGTTTGAAGGCGGCATGACGCCCCGGAAATATGTCAGCCTTACCAGCACTTCGTCAGTGACAGCATCGCGCGACTTGGCCGACTTGGCCGAAAAGGAAATTCTTGTTCGCGTCGGCGGCGGCCACGCAACGCGCTATGAACTGACGAAACGGTCCGGATGACTTACGCAAGAAGCGCCAGCGGCGTTCCCTGAACGAAACCGCCCGGCCGCCACGCCTGAACGGTGTTCCAAATCTCCATCGCCACGCTGTTGTTGATCGTGCCTACCGGCGGCGCGGCATTCGGCCGCGCTTCGCGTTCGATTGGCACGATGATCCGTTCGTGGCCTGCGTCAAACTCGGCGTCGTCCATGCCGGGGCGGCCCGGAGCTATAAAGGCCGAATGTCCGAGCGCGGGCGGGATCGCATCATGCTGCGTTGAATTAAGCAGCAACGCTGCAAGCGGGACGACGACGGCCAAGGGTTTCATAGCAGAATTTTATCGGAACGGCCGGAAGACGCTATCGCGGCCTTCCACAAGTGACGCGGGCAGGCCCTACTGTTTCTCGGGCTGCCCTGTGCATTGAAATTCCGCTGTTACCCGGTAGGTGTTGCAGCCGCCGTATTCGTCTGCGCTGACGCACCTTCTTTGAACTGCGCCGAACGCTTCCGCGCCGGTGTAGCCCCAATTGCCGCACTTCTGTCGGGCCAATTCTGTAGCCCGCGCATTGTTTACGTGCGGGACTTGCAGCGAGCCATATTCATAGCCGAGTCGGACTACACCGTCGGCACGACTTCCGCCAGTCGGAATCCATTCTTTATCTACCGCGCAACCACTTACCGCAAGAGCGCAGATCGCTATTCGGGCAAGGTTCATCTTTGAATTGTACTGTTGACCATCGTCGCTGCCGGAAAGCGCAAAATAGCAATGACAGGAACGCACGCAATGGGCAGTCCACGATGGGCAAAAGCACAAGCGCACGGCTTGATAGCCGGAGTCGTGATCGGCGTTGTGCTCGGATTCATGACCGGAAATTGGGACAAACTTGGATCGCTCGTAAAAGCGGTCGTAGGTTTCGGCCTGTTCAGTGGCGCGTTCGGCGTCGCGATATGGCTACTTGAGCGCATCGGTAAGCGCCGACAGCGCGATCCCAAGGCAGGGGTCCGCCGCGAATAGCGCTAAGCCGATGCATACGACCCTACGCGCCGCGTTCGTTGCAACCGTGGTTTTCGCCGCGCTACCAGCGCTTGCGGATGCGCCGAATTGCCCTAATTTCAGAACACGAAATGGAAGTGTGTTCGCGCTAAACCCAGTTCCGGAAGACTCCGCTGCATTCGAGCAAGCATGCAAGGCGGAAGCCGATGCCGCGCAACGCGCGGCGAAACAGCGGGCAGCGGACGCCGAAGCGTATAGGACACATACCGAAACGCCCGCGCAACAGCAGCGACGACTTGATCGCTCGACGCGCGGCAACGAATACGCAGCCGAAACAGAGGAAACACTTGTCGAATGTTCGCACAATATGATCGCCGCCGCGCGTCGAGCGAATCGGGGCGTCGAAGATCAAAAGGCGATCGCATACCAGCGGTGCGGATCAATGTACGTCATGGGGATGGGGTTTGCCTATCAGATGAACAACAACGGCGCAAAGATGCCCGACGATGTGCGCAAGCGTACTGCCAACGAGGCGGCGAAAGTCATTGATAGCATCGTCGCAGGCGAATCGCAACGATAGGGGGCGCAATGCGCCTCGGGGAACAACCTAAAAACGATCCTCTCATTTGGCCGGTTTCGTTGGCGTAGTCAGAGGCTCCCGAACCGCGCTCGAATTGCCGCCGGGTTCTTTGGATACCTCCGGGGCCTTGGCCGCCTTGTCGCGAAGTTCGATTATGGCTAACCAGACAAGCGCCGCTGTAAGAAGGGCGATCAACACGTTTAACCAGAAGATTCGCCGCGCTATTTTGTCGGACGCGTCCTTGTGCCGACGGATCATTTCACTTACGAAATGACTATTTGCCCCTTCGACCGTGTGCTTCGCGACGATCTCGTCGTCCGATAGCGCTTTAAGCGGATTGATAACGGTCATGTGTTCGATCTGGCGCAAGGACGAACGCCAATCGATTTTCATCGCATCACGCCCCGATCTTCGCGTTGGAATGGTAGCGGAATTTTACCGCTGTTCCATAATTCCGCAGTTGGCGACCGACTACCGACCACTTACGGGCCGGACCACGAAGGCGGCGGCGAACGGCCTATCGTGGCCGAATCCAAGACGAAATGGGGGCGCGATGGAAGTGCTGGATAAGCTTTCCGAAATTCAAAAGACTATCGATTCGATTGATGCGGCTTTGAGCGATCAATTTCAAACGGTTGATGGCTTTACCTATTCCTCAAATCAAAGCTGGACCGCACTGGTCAATATCCGGGAAACGCTCAAGAAGATCGACTCAAATGTCGCGTCCACTCAACTGGCAGCTTGGATCGCTGCGATAGCGCTGATCGCCTACGTAGTCCATCGCTGGTAAGCGGCGATCATGCCTACTTCCTGAGACGGGCGCGGATCGATACGAACAAGCGCGTCAGGCCATAAAGAATCCCGGCGATAAGGACGCCCGCGAGAAGTCCGTACATGCCATTCGCAAAAGAAAACGGCAGCTTTTGGTACACGCCATCGACGTAGCCGTATTGGTTGGCCCCGTTGTAAAAACCATAGGGCGGTAGAACCGCTAGCAGGCCGTACCAAAGATTCTTCATTTCCGCGCCCTGTACTGAGCGAGAATTTTTTCAAGGTAGGCGATTTCCTTTTCGAGGATTTCCACTTCCTGCGCGGTCACGTCCTTACCATTTCGTCGGATCGTCGTGGTTCCCGACTTCAACGTCTCCAAAAAACGGCGTAGGTTAGCTAGTTCATCGCTCGCGTTCATGATTATCGCCGCCCGAACGATCGCCGGGTGTCAAACTACGTCCGCGCTGGCGATTTTGATCGACTTGGCAGTGTTTACCAAATCCGGCAGCAACTTCGGTGCCAGCTTCACAATCCGGCTGTTGACCTTGCTATCGATTTTCTGCAAGAACCTCGCTGAGCGTAACGTGCTCTTGAACGAGCCGAACTGATCCGGATCATACGTATCGACCGCCGCATCGTAGAAGGTGCTAACCGCCTGTTTGACATATTTTTTAACGGCGTTTTCAAATTCTGAACTTCGCATTTTTGCCAGCGTGATTTGCTTCGAGGTCAGGTCCGAAAATTTATGGAGCATCTTGTATGTGCAGTAGGTGATCCAGTACACGCTCGTCACTCCAAGCAGTTTTCCATTCGGATCATCACCCAATCCGGCCGACAGCTTCTGGCGCTCAGCATCGGCCAAACTGCCTACAAGCCACGCGAGATATACGGCCGGTGCCTTAATGCCCTTCTTGAACAGTTTTTGATACGGCTCATCGAACAGTTCGCTTTTATTGTCTATCGCTTGAATCAAGAACTGTTGCTCAGCGGATGCCAAGTACTGCGTCACCTTATCGAGTTCGATCGTCAGAGCGTCGCGCTTGCGTTGGGCTCCCGCCTGCTTCGGCGCATACTTCACGCCGATACTTACAAACTCCTTTCGCAATTGTTCTTGTATTTCATCGACGGCTCGGACCGTCCATATCCGCACAGCATTCTGCGAATTGTTGTACCTAACAATTTCATTTTTCAACTGAGCCTTGGCCGCGATGACGCGCGCCAAGACTTTAGCTGACTGCTTTGCGCCCGCCCGAACCAAACTCGATGTCGTTTGGCATCCATTGACGATGCTGAATCGCTTTATTTTTAGTGTCGATCCAGCGTCCCCATCGGACGTAATCGAGGCGTTGTCCGCGACGATCGTAATGCCGTTATTTAATGCCCAAAAATTTCCCGGCGTGGTTTGAGCCGTCCTGATGATCTGCTCATTGATGCCTCCCTTTCGACTTCCCAAGAACAAGCGCACATTTCCTGCAAACAGTCTATCCCCATACCCGCTGTAGAGGCGCTTTAATTCGGCAGCCGACACTGATCCGACCCACGCCCTTCCGTAATCGCCGCTATCTTCAAAATGCTTACCCGAAAAATGCAACTCATCCTCGGGGATCCCCGACTCCGCATCGACTAAGGCTTGGTACTTCGTCTTGATGTCTTCCTGCGCGAAATGGAAGAATGAGATGTCCTTATTGGTGTTATCGCTTGCATGGGCATTCAGTGAAGTTTCGATCGCTTCCGACTTTAGCCCGAGCGTAATAAGGCCGACCGCGTAAGAGTATCCGGGGTGCGCCGTTCTCAGACTTTCCAGCATCTCAGCCAAGTCAGGGCGACCGGCCTTGACAAGGGTTTTGGGATCTTTAATGAATGGGAGCGATGAGATAAGGGCATCCCATTTGTTCTTCGGCGTTTTCTTATCAAACTTTTCTGGACAGTGTGCCTGTAGCACATAAATTTCTTCGGTGCTGTCATCAGCGAACGCGAGATCGATTCCTTGGTCGTTGCCGCCGTCGGCCGCTGCCGACTCCAATGCATCGTCTTCGTCAACGTCAAAGAAATTAATCGCGAACCAGGCGGCAAATGCGCGGCTACGCGAAATTTTCCCTCGGGTCGCAAGTTCGTCGATTGACTTGAGAATGTTTTCTAGCTCATTGGCCACGGTGCATGCCTCCGGGAATCCTGGATGCTCATGGCGCCTCCGATGGAGTCGGAGGCGCGCGTTCCCCCCGCAACGATACCTGCTTCGCGTCGATTGCGGGCTGTCAGCCCCGCCGGAACCCAACATCCGCGACGAATAGCGTTGCGGCCTCTGCACCGTCTCCGATGCCGGAAAACTAGCGCGGCGGTGGTTGGATGGATGTATCGTTTCGGCCATGCTCCCCCGCACCTTCACCCCCTACCCGGTCGCGACGCAGGCACGCGCCCTTGGCTGCTACGCCTGCACGCACTTCCATGGTCGTTTCTTCGCGGAACACGTCGTGTGCGAGAACCGGGGCGGCGTCCAGGTCATCGGGACGCCGCGCGACGGCTGCGCCTTCTGGGAGCGGGAGCCGGGGGCGGATGATGAGTGAGCCGCGCTCCATCAACTGCACGTGTGGCCGGATTTGATGTAATTACATGTGAGGCATTTTATGAACGCGTGGTTGCTGACTTGGGAAGGTACTGACCCAGCCATCACCGACGGACGGAAATTGATTGCCATCCTCAGCGGGCGCCGAGCTTTGTCCTTTGTCCGGGACCTTGCCAAGGTGCTCTATCTGCGGAACTATGGAGCGGCATACGATATGAGTTACTTCGCAAATCGCAAGGGAGAGACGTTTTATGCATGCACGAAGACGTGGAACGGCGGCTTCACAATTGGAAAGAACCCATGGGTGTACGCGCGTCAAGTGTCTGAACTGATGGTTCAGAGGGACGAAAGTGCCAATACGGAAACAGTTAGTTGGAAGGAACCGCCGTCGTGGCGACAAGTACCCGAAAGAAACTATGTCTTGGAGCAGGTTGATCCTGGAAAACAGCGGTTCCTAGTTCGCTCAGCAACCGCAACAGTTGCAAATGACTTGGGTCGAATGAATACATAACCCCCGCCTTTGAGAGCGGGTGCATGGCTATGCGGCCGAGTACGGATCAATGCCATTGATGGGAGACTCAATGCGATTACTATTTGCGGCCTTGCTGGCATCGGTCACGATGTCAGCTAGCGCCGTGACGTGGATCGAAATACCGGCGCAGCCATCCGACTACGTCACCGTCCGTTACGACAAAGACTCCGTAAGTCAAACCGGCCCGGATCAAATTACCGTCACATGGAGCGAGAAGAGCGGCGGCGGGTCGACTTTCTTTATTTGGACCGGAATTGTTGATTGCACGGCCCTTTCAATCGTCGTCACCAAAGGAGTACTCGTCGGACTCATGCCGCCGGGAAAAGAAATCTCCGAAGATGTCGATACTCTTGACCCCATCTTGCGGCTCAGGTTCTCAACGCCATTGCGGCCTGAAGGACGGATGCTTCATGCGTTGTGCGAGCAAATCAACGTAACACGTGACGCCTTTATCGACGGACTGGCGAGCGCAATGAGCGCGGACCCGCATTGCAAACTGCCGGATCCAACTGGTCCGCTGATCTGGTGTCGGAATGAACCGACTGTGAAACAGGCGATCGGGTTTTCATTATTTCGGCAGATACAGTTCAGTAAACCGCAGGTCAGCGAGGCATGCAAAATTTCGAGCACCGATCTGGATAGGCTCTTCACTGACGTGTTGCTGGACTATGTTTCCTGGGGACCCTCGAAATGTGCTCAAGACTTGGCTTGCCGCGTGAACCGATTGGATCAATTCAGCGCGGAACTCGGTTGGGATATGGCAAGTGCATCATACGGAAAATCGTGTGAAAACATTCCGAGGAGGCTGGCAATTCTCAACGACCAGCAGAAAAGAAATGAAGCGTTGATGAAATTCTGGGCGTGCGTGGACGCCACAATCGCCAAATTAGATGACCGGATCTCGTCAGCGGACGTCATCGCGAGCGGTGTTATTGGCGCGTGTCAATCAGTCGTTACGATCCCCGAATTTAAGTCATTTATGGACGATCCTGCGAATCTAGAACACTCCGTTAAGCCAACCGTCATCGCAAAGGTTCTTGCGCAACGTGTTAAGAACCGAACGCCAGAAGCTAAACAGAAGCAAAAGAGTCAACCACAACCTACGATGTAGGGAAAGTTAGGAGCGGCGTGGCTCGACCCATCGGCACCTGTCCCGCAGTCGCCGCACATGGGTGCGCGTTCTAGGAGCGCGAACAGGGGACGGGTGACGCTTGACATGGGTCACCATTGACGCGCCTCAGAAGCGACTGAAGCCGTTGGCGGTACCGTGTAACGGTCTTTGGGGAGGGAAACATGCGACAGGTCCTGGGGGTCTTGGCGCTCGTTGCGCTTTCGGGCTGCGCAACAAACGGCTTTGAGAAGTACTACACGCCATTACCCGCCGCGGAGAATGTGAAATCGAATCCGCAATTGGAACATCCGACTGATGAGCCAAAGGTCTATACATACTCCAATGATCCCGACGCAGACAATTTGCGCCTAGCCGAAGATGGTTATCAGACAGTTGGCACTTCCTCTTTTTATGGACCAGCAAATAAAATAACCAAAGAGCAAGCAATAGCACAGGCGAAGAATGTCGGCGCTTCGGTTGTTCTTGTGCGTTCCGATTACAAGGACACGCTTTCAGGGGTGATTCCCTACACCGTCCCCAATCCAGACCAAGTTTCAACCGTAAGTACGTCGGGCACCGTTTCGAGTTACGGAAGCGGCGGCTACGCAACGGGGAGTTACAGCGGGCAAGGGACCATCGTGACGCCAGGCGATTCAACGACGTACGCCATCCCCTATTCGATTGACCGCAACAACGTCGTGGCAACGTTCTGGGTGCGTCAGAAACCGCAGGCTATTCGTTTGGGAGCGCTTATAGCGCCGCTGCCAGAAGCGGTACGGACGAAACTTCAGCGCAATACCGGCGTTTACGTTAATGCCGTGGTCCACGGTACGCCCGCATTCAATGCCAACATCCTTCGGACTGATGTAATTGTCAAATTGGGTGGCGAGGATGTCACTGACGTAAATGCCTTTCGGGCGCTGCTGACGCGATTCGCCGGGCAAAAGGTGGACATTGAAATAATACGCGGCGATACAGCAAAGACCGTCACGTTGACGTTAAACCGAGGTCTGTGACGCGCTGATCGGAAAAAGGCGCACTAAGTGATTACGTCAGATCGAAAATATCCGTTCGGTTCCCGAGTTAGCGTGGTGGAGACCAAAGCGTTTAGGTGCGCCGTTAGTACAGCCCCGGAAGGCATTTTCAAGGGCTATACGACGGTCATCATGACCTTCGATGGTCAATGGGGCAATCAAAAGAACAAGCAACCTGTCGCAAAGGCGTTTCTCAACGCACGACTCTCCAAGGCGCAACGTGCAGAGGTTCACAAAACAATTCTCGCTCATCTCGACGCATTTGGGGAAAATGGCATCGGTCTTGCTGAGACAATCGACGACATTTTTGAAAACGCAACTCGCCGCAAGTTGATCGTCGATTCCATGAAGTCGCCGTTGCTCGCGAGTAGCTTCAAAATAAAGGACGCATTGGCGGTTATCCTTCAGCACGATGAAGCGGTGCTTCAAGAAGAAGGAACGAGATTAATGGCGGTTGTCAAGAAGATTGCTGACAAGATCGGCAAAGCCCCGATTATGTACAACGAGCGCGGTGAAATGTACGTTCATCCGGAACTGATGGACGAGCTTCGCAAACCTGGAAATGAAGCGCTACTTGATCGGCTACACGACGCGCAAGCAACGCTCCCGAAGCAATCGAGGTGACAGCCACGACGTGTCATCATGGCCGCCCTGTTCGCGCTTCCGGTGATCGGGATCGTCTTACGCAGCAAGCGGATCTTGTGACGCGGATGTCCACGTCAGCGTCGGCATCGTCCCGCTCCATTGCACTGCGCCCGCCGTAGATCCTGCGCAATTGCGCTTGTACGTCGTTCGCGGCGTTTACAAATTTCACCTTCTTGGCCCAACCCCTTCGGCACTCTGCGACGAATTCATCGCCTGCCGTACCTACGTCGGCCAAGTCCACGATCAGCAGCGCGCAAGGCGGCGTCAATTGGGCGCGGCAGAGCGCGCGACGTGCGTGTTCGCGGGTGTCTGCCTGCCCGGCGGCCGGGCGAATCGTCGGGGATTTCAACGCCGTCCCCCTCTTGATGCGTAACGCTTGTGTGCGGCATTGGCGGCTATCGCTTGCTGCTGAACAGGTTGCAGCGTCGCATCGGGGCCGCCATTATTGCTTGGCGTGAAAGGGATGTCGTTCTGCGGCAATATCTCTGCGACGTTGGCGTGCGGCGCAACCTTTGGCGTCGGCGTATGGGCGCTGGCGCGACAGCGTTCGGCATGCAGGCGATCACGTTCACGGGTTTGCGTCACAAGGAAATGCTCGCCAGCGGGCACGGGGGCAGCTACAGCCGCAGCGGCGGCATCGGCCGCGCGTCGGTCTTCATGCTCCGCATTCCGACGCAGGGCGTCTTGCGCGGCGACGGGCAACGAAGGATCGATGTCAAGCGAGCGAGCACGCGATTCGTTCAGCGCCCGGTCGCGGGCAATGGCCGCCGCAGCGTATGGCGCTTCTTGGGCCAGATCGGGAGTATTGCTAGGCGCGACGCTCGCCGTCTGTTCGCTCATCTGTGCCGATGCGCGCTTGACCATCAGGGCGCGGTCGCGTTCAAGCTGTTGCCGTTGCAGGAATCCCATCCCTTCGTCGGGATTGGAGTTCGCCGGGCCGGGGCCTGCGGTGTTCTTGATGTTTTGGGGCGTCCAAGTCATGTCAGTTCCTTTCAAGCAGTAATCGCGCATACGTCGCAGCCGGTATCGTGACCATGGCATTGGGCGCGGCCAGTAATGCAGACGCCAGATCGAGCGTTTCGAGTTCACGGGCGCGAAGCATTTCGCGGCCAATCTCGGCCAGTACCGCGCGGCAACGCTCGGGGTTGTAATAGCCCGCCGTGCCGTCGATCAGCGCCATCATGTCGGCGCGTAGTTCGGGCGACAATGCCGTGACACCGCGCATTGCGAGAACGTCGTCGCGCAGCATGTCGGCGAATTGATAGAGCGTCCGCATGTCACGCGCTCCAACCGTGCGGGATATCCAGCATGCGCGACAGTTGCCCCGTAGGTTGCGACGGGGGCCGACGGGGCGCGATGATGCCGCTGAACAACTCGGTCGCCGCGAAGACCATCGCGTCAAGGTTGTTCGGACTATGCGTCCCCGTGTAGCCGCTTGTGGACATCGCGGCCATCTGTTCTTCCAACTCATCAAAGCGCCCAATCAATCGGATCTTGCCGCTTTCTTCGCTCATGAGAACAGCGACAGGTTCGGCGCGCAGCATCTTGCCGCGCGAACTATTCACCATCTTGATGTTGATATGCCGACCCGGCGCGGCGTTGCGAATCACGCTTGTCGCCATTGCCCCGCCGAAGTTGCTTTCGCAACAGATCAAATCGGCACCGAGCGAATCGTATAGGCCGACCACTTCGGCGGCCCATCGGTCCGGGCCAGCACGCAGGGTCTTGTCGAAGCGAACGTAGCCGATGCCAGAACGATGAAGACCCATGACCACGATGCCGATCGCGTCGTTCGTCTCGCCCTCTTTTCCGCTGGCCCCTGACGGATCGACGCCGATGACGACGCGAACCCAATCGTCGCCAAGATCAGCGCCATCTGTTCGCCACTTATCAAGCCCCGCTTCGGGGAATAATGCGTTCGGATTGGCATCAGCAAATTCCCCGCGCTCAAAGCGACGACGCCGCCACTCGGGAAGCGCTGCCAACTCATCGAAGTAGCTGGCCGGTAGGTTTTCCCTGTTCTGATCGGGGTTCAATCGTATTGCCGCGTACCGCTCGGGTGAAGGAAGCGGCATTCGTGTTTCAGGTGACTTCTTTTCGACGAAGATGCGATGAGTCCAATGCGTTTTTTCCGGCGGATTTTCGTCGTAGTACATGCGCGCCGACAGCGGCTCGCCCGTCGCGTCGATCGTGCATATCTGCGCCAAGCGCGTGACGCAGACATCGCGGGATTCCTTGCTGATCTGACTGCATTCGCAGAGGTAAATCGTGATGAATTGGAGTCCCAAGATTTTTTCAGTTCGCTCTTGATCGTCCAAGCCCGCAAGAAAGATTTTCGATCCGTTGGGAAACTCGAAGATCCATTCGGATTTGTTCAGCGTATACGGAACATTCGGAAAGCACGTTGATAGAACAGCCGGAAGCGTGTCCATACCGATCGAGCGAACGCAGGCATTCCCGGCGAATCTGAATATCGCGTGAAAACTGCCGCTCGACATCAATGCACGCTGAACAACAGCCCAACATATTTGAAAAGTCTTGCCGCTGCGGCTCCCGCCGAAGGCGAGAACATGCGGAACGCTCGCGAGCAGTTCTGAAAGCTGCAACTGCACTTCCGTCGCTTTGTAGCTCATGCTTGCGGCTCCCTACCGAGCGCCAAACACAAGACATGCGTACTGTCCGAATCGTTCTGTTCGCGCAATTCCTCGATTGTGTTCACGACCAGTAGACGCGGCGCGCTCGCGTCGGCCCCGTTCATCGTCAAGCGCGTTTGTTTCAAGCGCTCGTTGCAATATGGCGCGGTCGCCTTAGCAGCATCGAAACGCCCGGCGAGATATTCCGCGCGTGCAAGAGGATGAAGTCGCACGTCCGGGGGATCGTTGATCATCGACAGCAAGTCGGCCAACGGGCGCGTCACGCCTTCGGGCACTTGATACCCTGCCGCCTTGTCAGCGCTGCCTGATGGCCGTCCTGGCGGCCTTCCTGTCGGCTTTGTCATGATCGTTTCCCGTAGATTTCTTTTTCAGTGCCGTCGCGGAAGACCAGTACCCAAATCGGACGCTTCACTGTTGCGCTGAGTTCGACCGCTTCGAGACGCGGGGACGTGTACGGCAAGCAGGCGATCGCGCTTTCTCTGCGGATCTTGATCACTGCTGCCTGATCGGCCCCGGATGCGTTGAAATCGATCGGCGTGTCTTTCAGCGCCAACAGATACGCGAGCGGCTTTTGCTTTTCGTCGAGTTGCGCGACGGCCGCGTCTTTCTTCGAGCCAGGGGGACGGCCAGGGGGTCGCTTGACAGGGACGGGCGCGTTGGGGTCGATGACTTTCTTGGGGCGTCCGCGTCCGCGCTTTTCAGAAACGACAGCGAGCGCAAGGGGCCGCTCGGCGGGCGGCGGCAGGCCCATCAACTCGGCGTAGATGCATTGCTCCGCATAGGACATCGTCGGCAACGTGGTGGACATAGGTGGTCATCCCTGTCCGCCTGCGCGTCGATGCGCTTTGTAGTCAGCAAGACTCTTGCCGATATATTCCCCTTTCGCGTTCGTGAAGGGGATCGTCGCAGCCTTAGCCTTTTCTTTCGCAGCCGATGCAGCCTGCTTGGCGCGGCCAAGGGCGGAATCATGCTCGATAGCTTTACTGGTCGCGGCCGATGGGGTCACGGTAACGGTCTTGGCGCGGGGTCGGCCGAAGCTGTCTTCCAATTTCCCGATTTCGACGATCGCCTTCGCAGGCGTCATTGCGCGTAGCTTCGCGGCAAGAGCGCTATCTTCGGACAAAGCCATCAGAATTTTCGGACCGTGCAAGCACTCGACGATCGCCGACTCGACTGTCAAATCGAAGCGCGGCGGCGACGCGATCATCGCATCCCAACCGTCGATTTCCTTCGCGGCGGTCTTGATGCGCTCGTTCCAAGCCTTCATTACAGGCGCGGCGGACTGATCGCTCAACTTTTTGACTTCGGCTTGCGCGGTCGCGATTTCGGCCTGTTTGTCGGCACGCATACGGGTCGGAAGATCAACGAAATCGCGGTTGTATGTATCCGCATCGATGACGGTCCCGTTTGCCAATCGCCACGTCGAACCCGGCGCGGCGCGGGCCGGGACCGTGATCCGATCCATTGCCGCCTGCGCATCCTTGATCGTCTGCATGAAAGGCGCGGCTGCGGCATTGAATGCGTTGACTCGGACGCTCGCGGCCTGCTCATGCGCTGACTGTGCGGCTTCATACGCGGCCAACTCCGCTTCGGTCGGCTCGACTATCTTCGTCGTCGGTTCGTCTGCGGGGACAATCTTCCCCAAACGAATGTCACGGGTACGCTGATGATCATCGACCATCGCTTGAATCGTGTTCTCGCCGGTTGCGGTGCTGCTGATTACGGTCTTGATTGCCATAGTTAGTCTTTCTTCTTGTTCTTAGTGACGAACCCGCGCCATTCCATCCAAAGGCCCCAAACGATCGCAGCACAGAACAGCGCGAACATCAGGGCCATGACTTCACCGCACCATCGTGTAGGCCCAACGAAGGATGTCTACCGATGGGATTTGCCATGCGATACCCGTCGGCTTCTCGACGCGCCCCTGCGGCACAGCGACGCCGCGTTCTTCAAGCTGCGCGCGCAAAAATGCTTCGGAACAGCCGACGCCGATCCTGATGATTTCCGCCTTGACTTGCCCGACGGTGTCTTGCGAGCGTTGGGGAACCGTGACGCCGTTCGCTTGACCCGTCTGCATATTCGTCACCTTGGGCTTTTCCAGTCCGACAAGCGACGCCAACAGCTTGGCGGCTTGACCATCTGCATGTTTCTGGTCCGCAAGGATGCGCGCGGTGTCGGGTACGGGCGCAGGGGCAGGCGCGGTCGGGCGTCCGATACGCGCAAGCGCGCCGTCGATCAGCGGCAAGAGCGATTCGCGACGCAGCACCTTGGAACGCTCGATATCTTCGAGTCGCATGTTCTCCAAGACTGACCGCAACTGCGCAGGGTAGACGCCGCCTTGTCGCGCCGCGTAGCCGTCTGCGGCCATGACAGTCCCTCTGACAGTACCCGCAAACTGCTGCTCGGTCCTCTGATAGCGTTCCTGCTTTTGGCGGCGCTCGAAGGCGTCTGCGATCGCTTGGACACGACTGAACGGGTCCGCGCCGCCTACGCCGTTCGGCTGATCGTAGTTCGCGGGCACGCCCGCGCCGCCGCGTGGCGGTTGAAAGTTCGTTGACATCGCTTAGTCCTTCTTGCCGCCGGATTGCAACTGAATGAGAAGGGCTACCTGCGCCTGTAGCGCGGCAATCTGTGCCGACTGGTCACTGATCATCTGCGCGTTGGCAGTGTTCGCCTGCTGTTGCGCGCTGCCGGGGATGTCATTCGGGTTCATGCCGATGGCTGCATGACGTGCGCGGGTTTCACGATCTTGAATGGCGTTCGCTCGCTCGGATTCTTCTTTGACCCGGATTTGCCCCTCCGGTGTTTGATCCTCATAGTGTTGCGTTACAGCCCTTCCTAAGCTGCCCAACAATTCTTCGTACAGCTTCCATCCGGTATCACGCCGATTGTTGTCGGGGCGGCCGGTGCCACTTACCTTGATGCCAGTCGGACGATGAATCAGCGACATGCCAAGGGGCATGGAACTGTTGCCGAAGTAGTTATCGCGCTGAACATCGCGCAGATTCAAGCGATGCTCTGGTTGGAAGCCGCCTGCGGGCGTGTCGTAATTGCTCATGATTTATTCCTTCGTTGTGGTGAATTGAATTTCGCTCTGCTTGGCGAAATCTTCGAGCGTGGCCCTGCGCACGAACGTCCGCTTGCCGATTTTGGTGAACGCAAGCTGACCAGTTGATAGGAGCGTGGCAAGCGTCCTGCGGGACACGCTCAAAGCCGCTGCCGCCCGGTCCAAGTCGTACACGATCGCTTCGTCGGTTGTCATTTTGCATAGTCCTGCATGGAAACAACCCGTATTTTACACGAAAAGTCAATACCGTGTGCCTGGGATGCGAGTCCAGCAAAATCAATGACTTGACACGCTTGACAGGCGGCCAGGATCGTGCTGTTAGGGGTAACTTTGACCGGCGTCAGCCGGACCGACCGACCTAGGGGATGATGCGAGCGGACCAGCGCATTCCGACTGATTCGATCAGCTTCGTGGTCTTCGCGAACGAGACGCGCGGACCGACACCGAAGACCAGCATCATCGCGCGCAGGCCGTCACCATTCGCGAATGCATCGGCCAAATAGTTGGCGGCCATGCATTGCAGATCGGCGAGCGGGAATTTGTAGATGTCGCCTGCGCGCAGAGCATCGATGGCGCGCTTGTGAATGCCGAGTGCCTTGGGATCGACACGTTGCAGGCCACGCGTCAGATCGGCGGCTTCCTTCATGGTCGCTTCCCTTGCGCATACGCGCGCACCTTCTCGATCGGGACGTTCACGACTTCACACTTCCCGGCCTTGTAATCGCGAATGCCGTCTAACATTTCCTGCGCGATATTGCGACGTGGCGCTTCGACGTAAGCGCTGACAGCCCGATACTGCCCCGGCCGTTCTCCGGGATATCCGCGCGGGTTTGCGATGACGGGCGTTTGGCCGATCGTGACCGCGACGGGACTGTGCGTATGACCGCAAATCCACAATGCGGGCTTACGCTCCAAGATGAGCGCGTCAAGATCGTTGCAAGCGAATGCTCCGTTGATCAGACTGTCGGCATACTCAGGGGCGACGCACGCCATCGATGGCAGATGGTGCGTCACGACCACGTCGCCGGGGCGCATGTCGGCGTCCAGATCATCGACCACGTCGCAGTGAAGCATCGCCAGCGCTTCGGGCGTCATTCCCCATCCCGCATCGTCGAAGATCAGCCGGTGATCGTTGATCGACCGAGCGATCAGTTCCCGGTCCCCGGTGTAGTCCGTCCATAGCGTCGTCAGCAAGAAGCGCACGCCATCGATCACGACCGTCTGCAACTTGTGACCCGCGACGGTCACGTTCGGCAGATGCGACAGCGCGGCGTGAAGATGGGGAAGCGTCTCGCCGAAGCGCATCCCATAGAATTCATGGTTGCCGATCACGTACAGGACATGGCGGAAGCCCGGCGCGGTCGAGTTGAAAAGCCCGACGATCTGATCGGATCGCGTCGCCGTGCCGATGTCCCCGGCCAGGATCAAGACCGCTTCGGGATCCGGCTCGACCACGAACGGCGGACCGCCACATTCAATGTGCAAGTCCGACGCGATCAATAGCTTCATGGCCGCAGCGCCTTGATCTGCTTGGCCGCCGATTCCCGATAGATCGCGACGCGCTTGTCGTTCGGGTCCAGGGGCGCGAGCATCGCGGCCAGTCGCGCTTCGATCGCGGCAACTTGCCCGTCAATCTCAGCCGCGCGGCGCTTCAAGACATCGTCGTCAGCGACCGGATCGGGCGCGTACAGGGGGCGCGGCTCGGGCTTGGCCGGTTCGCGCACCACCATGATCGCGACGACCTTCCTCCCGCTGATCTTCACTTCGACGACGCCATCGGCGTCCGGGTCGATCGGATCTGCGGTCAAATCGTCGCCGGAATCCAGGGCGTTCTGGACTTCCGTCGCCAATTCGCCCATCAGTTCGTCGATGTCGTTCCCGAATACCGTGATCGACGACCCAAGCGTTCCCATCAGCACGCCATCGTCGCGGGTAACTTCGGCTTGAAGTGTCCGAACCGGGGCAGCACGGGGCGTCGCCGGGGCGTCGGGAGTTGCAGGGGGCGTCGCGCGGGCATTATCGAGAATCCTGGCCGCGATTGCCGACATACTCGTTCCGGTAGCGGCCGCCTGCTCGCGCATCATGTCAACCGTCGCGGGCAGCAGATGCACCTTGATGCTGACCTTCGCGACCCGCTCGGGCGCAGGACGTGCGGGCAGGGCGCGGTACAGGGGCGACTTGCGCACGCTTGCGGGATGGACCCCCGCGCTTCTTGCGGCGTCGCTGACCGTCGCGCCAGCCTTTACCGCCGCGATCGCCCGCTCCATCGCGGAAGATGCCCGGCCAGTCATGGCGTGCCCCCGGCCTTGATGCTGCGAAGCAGGGCTTCCGCCCGGCGAAGGGCGTCGTCATCGTCCGGCGCGTCCAGCGGCGCGGGACGGGCGTCAGGGGGCGCACTCCCCTTGTCGCTAGTCCCGGCCGTGGTCGTGTTCGGGACGGCCAGCGGCAAGGGTTGCGCTGCTGCCGTGTCTGGTAACTTCACTTCCCCGGCCGGGGCCGGACATTGGAGATTCGCCAAGCGCTCGATCGTGTCGGCCGCGCCGGGGACGGGCTTGGCCCCTGTCACCTTGCCAGCATCGTCGCGCACCACGCGCCGAAGTGGCCTGCCGAAGCTTTCAAACGGCTTCAAGACGCGCTGGCCTAGAACTTCAAGGTCGCAGGGTTCCGGCACGCCGTCGGCGTGAACAACGAACCATTCCGCCCCCGGAAAGGCCGCCCGTTCAGCGGCCGATCGAACGCGACGGACATTGAATCCGGCGCGACGCAGGCGCGTCAAAATGGTGGACAGGGAAACTTCGATCATGGTTGCAATCCTGCAAAGAAGCAATTTTGCCACGATGCGAAGATGTCGTGTTGCTGCGGCTGTACTAGGGGTCTTATTAGGAATCGCCCGTCAGCCGGGTCTCGCTTCCCTCTAAGCGGCGGGGGAGTTCCGTCCGCCACGTAGGCGGCAGCGGTCAATTCCGCTGGATTCCGGGGCGCAGGGTCGGCGGCGAACTGCGTATCGACGTGGAATCCGCCGGTCCGGGGAGCGGGCGACCATCCTGGCCGCGCGCCAGCGGGCGACCATCCCGGCCCCCGAAAGCCCGGTTTCAACTTCGTAAGCCGCGATTTATCGTTGAATCGATCAATCGAGAAAATCGATTTAATCAATCGGTTTATTCGATCGATTCGGAGCGGCCGACTTCCCGGTCATGGGGACGCGGGGGCGACATCGGAACCCGGTCCAGGCAATCCAGGGTCTTCGATTTTGTATGGATTGCCGAAAACCGCATGGATACTAGCTCAATCCACATAATCCATACAATCCATACAAAATAAGAAATCAAGGACGGCAGCCACAAACTCATCAAAACGCCCGATGTACCGTGAAGCACTCATTCACAATCGGATTTGATGAGTTTGTGGCGGCCGTATACGATTTGGGCCATTTTACGTGGTTTGTATGGATTATCTGGCAAATCAATGACTTAGCTGGCTTTTTACCTGGATCGAGGTTGGATTGCCTGGATTGAAATTCAGCCCAAGATTCCCAAATCGGTCCGTGGTCGGCTGCAAGCGACGTAGAGCAGGCGACCGAGTTCGCCGCCCGCCTGCATCATGTCCGGAGCGTTCACCATGACGCGGTCGAACGTCGATCCTTGGCATTTGTGACTTGTCATCGCGTAATTGTGCCGGATCTTCCACGGCTTCACGTCGCCCCGGCGCTCGCCGACGGTGAACTCGACATCGTCAGCCAGGTTCATCCGGAAGCGCCCGCCGCCCAAGTCGTCGATGTTCCTGATCAGCAGTTCTTCCGCGTTCGTGATCCGGACGCCATTGGCCTTGAATTCGTCTTGCGCAAGGATCGTCTCGCCAGCCACGAACGGCAGGCGCGTCGCGCCGTGTAGCGCGTAGTGGATTGCCCAATTGGCCGTGTTCACCGCGCCGTTCGTGTAGCAGATCACGCGGGCATCCTGGCCGTCCAGAATGGCCTGCACGGTGCTGTCGTACATCGTCGGGATGGACAGGGGTGCGAATCCGGGAAGCGCCGCTATGGCCGCTTTATCGGGCCTGCGGCCGGTATCGATCCAGTGTCGGCAAATCGTGCTGACGAAGGCCAGGGGATCGCCGGGGCGCTGGCGCACCAGTTCGGTCAAGGTAGCGCCGGGAAGGGTGAAGACGGGCGACGGCTCGCCGCCGACCGGGGCCAACTGGTACGGATCGCCGACGAACAAGAATCGGGCGTCGCCCCTGTTTTCCATCATGATCCGGTAGCGGTCAGCGCGCAGCATCGACGCTTCATCGACGACGACCACGTCGTACTGGTCGATCATGGGCGGCACGGCTGGCGCATCATCGAACACTGCCCGGCCGTCGGAATCTTCCCGGCCCCGGAATCCACAAAGCCCGTCCACGGTTCGATAGTCGAAGCTGGCCCCGATCTTGGCGCGCAAAACGCGCACGGCCTTGTTCGTCGGCGCGGCCAGGCATACGGTCAGCCCGTGCGGGCGCTCGACCAGCGCGCGGATCGTTTCGGTTTTGCCCGTACCGGCGAACCCGGTCAGCTTGGCGTCGTCGAACTCGAAGTCGGCGAGCAGTTCAAGCGCGGCAGCTTGCCCCGGCGTCGGATCATGCGAGCGGGGCCGGAACATACAGGTCGCCCGAATCGGGACAGTGCGTGCCGAACAGCGCTTCGGGCGTCGTCTGCCACTTGTCGGCGACGTGCTTGCGCAGCAATTCCAGCGGCGCGAATAGATAACATCTGCCGCCGCCTGCGGGTCGAGTATCGGTGATCGTCCCATCAAGCGCCTGTCGCAAGCGTCGGCCGAACAGGTTCGGGTCGAGCGGTCGAGCGTGCTTGTGATCGTCGGCGAATTTCATGTATGCCTGATGCAGATGATGGCGCTGCCATTTCGTGCAAAACGATTGAAGTCCTTCGGCGGTCAAGAAGTCGATCAGCCACGACTCGAATTGATCCATCGACTGAACTTTCTGATCGAGCAGGCCCGCCGTGCGCGGCGCTTCTTGGACGATGTTCGTGATCAGACGATGTTGCAGATCGAACAGCATCGCCGCGACGCCGCCATCCTTCATCTGCGCGCGCAAGGCCGAGTGATACGCGGCGTCTTCCTTCTTGGCGTCTGACACGTCCAAGCAAAACCAGCGACGCGCGCCAGGCCCGGCCGGGACGACCCAATGCTTATTGGCCGTCATGATCAAGCGAATGAAGTTGCGAATCGGGAAAGCGTTGAAGTTCTTCGGTTCGATGATCCGCGATTCCTCTGTGACCATTCCTTTGAGCGTGCCTTCGGCCTGCTTGTTTCCGCCCCAAACAGCTTCGTCGGCGCATAGTAGGTAGGCGTATTGCGTCAGCGCGTTGAAGTTGCCCGTTAGTTGCCGATCGGAGTAGAGCGAAACGAAGTTGCCGCCGAATATCTGGCCGAAGAACTTGACGAATTCGCCCTTGCCAATACCTTCGTCGCCGCGCAGGACGGGCGCGACGCCGGGGCGCTCGCCGGGGAACTGGATCGCGTGCGCCATCCAATCGAGAAGGTATTCGTAATGCTCGCGCACGCCCGAACAGATGATATATAGGATATGCCACTGCATCAGCGACCAGTCGCCTTGTTTCGGATCGACTTGGAAGCCGCGCCATAGGTTGTAATGCCCCGGCACGATCACGCGCGTCGGATCGAACACGACAGACTTGTATTGTCGGCGGCGTTCGTGGTGCATCCATGCCGATCCGAGTTCACAAGTCTTTTCGCCGACGGCGATGTACTGATTGCTGAGTTCGTGATAGATGCTCGCGGGCGTGCTGTAATCGAGTTGGAAATTGCCGAACGGATCGACGGACTCGATCAAGACGCAGGCTTTGCCCATGATCATGGTGAAGGCGTGGTCGCGATTGATGATCGCGATCTGATCGAGCCATTCAGCGGCTTGGGCGCAGAACGAATCGAAGACCGCTGCGCCGCTGTTGGCGATGACATCGTCGGCCCCGGACTTGCTGCCGTCGGCTTGATTGTGCAGGCGAATGATGTAGACCTTCGCGCCGACTGATACCAGCCATGCGGCGAAATCGTTCAGCGCCGATTCAAGACGGGGATTGTCCCCGCCCCAAGTGTCCGAATCCCAACAGAGCAAGACCTTGCGACCTTCGAGTGCGATTGATGCCAACTCGGGAAGGGGACGATTGTTTGCTTGCCAACTGTTCACGCCGCCGATGCCGATCGCGGTATGCGATGTCAGCGCGCAAACGCTCGCGGCCTTCTTTTCCCCTTCGGCGAAGATGAGCGGGATGGCCGGGTCACGCAAGACCTTCGGCCAATCGGTGCCCAAGGGGGTGAAATACAGATGGGGCCGGGAGTTCTTAGGCTGCGTATATTTCTGCGGCTTTGTCGAGTCCTTGCGCGGGTAGAACGGATTCAGGAAGCGCGTCCGATAGTAATCATCGGCGGGCTTTCCGTCGGGGCCGTAATACGGGATCTTGTACGACTCCGGAAAGACGGTGCCGCTTTTCGCTGTCCATCGTTCCTGCACAAGTAGGCCCATCTTGTGAGCGTGTTCGGCGTTCAAGCCGCTGCGCGCCAAGTCGGCGAGCGTCAGCGCCTTGATGTCGTCGATCGTCGCCGCGACCGGGACAGCAGGGACAGCAGGGACGGGCTGCGGGCGAGACGCGAACGTCGGACAAAGCACGTCGATCCCGCTTCGTCCAAATTCTTCCAGTCGGTCGCGTTCAGCTTTGCGCACCTTCGCGTCGTCACTGAGCAAGGGTGACGAATGGTCGCAGTGTGCCAAGACGTAGTCGATATCGGCGGCGGTCATGCCAGGCAACAGGCCGCGAACTCGGCCGCGAAGGGGATCTTCCTTGCTCGCCGCGTTCAATATCGCTTGTGCAGCTTCAAGCGTCAGGCCGCCTATGGGCGGGACGATCGGGGGTGCCTTGGGAACGGCGTAGCCTTCGGCCAGTAGCTTTTCGACGGTCATCCCGCCAGCAATCCAAGTTTCCAGGGGTAGCCCCATGGCCTTGGCCGTCATCGTGTATAATTCGTCTATCGGTTCTTGCGTGTCCATAGATTTTGCCTATTTGGTCGAATTGTTAAGAAGGCGTTTTATTCAGGCACGCAAAACCTGTTCCTTGGCGGGAATTTCATTCGGCGGCCACCTTGCAGGGTGGCCGTTTTTCATTGCCTGACGAACCCGCGTTCAAACATTTCGGCGTCTTCGATCATGTCATCGACTTTCACTTGTTCAAACGACCACCCGTTCAGTACCGGCCGGATGGAATCGAGCGCGTCACTTATTGGATCGATAGGTGTGTTGTTCGTGAACAGGAACATGCGCGTCATCGGCGGCTTGTGAATGCCGGTCCAATCAAGCGGCATGTCGCATTCGTATCCGTTCCCATCGGCCCATCGACACATATCATCGTAGGCCGCATCGATTTGATCTTCTCGAAGGTATGGTTCGATCGTCAGCACAAGCGCCCCGTCGTTCGATTGCCATACGGCGGCATGATCGCTATGTGGCGGGCGATCCATTGGCGGGCAAATGCTTGACGGATACAAGCCTGTTGCGTCCATGAATTGCAACCATCGCGCCCCGCGCAAGCACCATTCTTCGGCTTGGGCGCGGTGCTTTGCTGAATCCAAACCGTGCGTCATCAATACAACTTGCGCCCCGTCGCGCGGCTGATTCCGCAGCGAGACGACGAATTGCGCGGTGCCGCCGGGATAACCGCATTTGATGGTGATCGGGATCATGTCATTTCCCCTCAGCGACGATCTGCGCCGCGATATTGATCATCGCAGCGTGAAAATCCGCCGCCGCTGTTTGCATGAAGCCTGCGACCAATGCAGGATTCTTGGCAGCAAAACCCGCCCCGAACTTCGCATCGATTTTTTCAACAGCCCAATCTAGGTAATAGTCGGCTGTCATCGCGCCCTGCTTCATCAGGGCTTCGGGGGTTGATATGGTGTACTTGATCATTTCAATTCCCCTCGTATCGCCACAAGCGGCGCGGTCAATCGTTCGATGAACTGAGCGTCGTCAGAGCGGCCGGTGATCTGGCGCACGCGGGCCAGAACTTCAAGCGCGCGTTCCAAGCTGCCAAGTAACGGAACCGAATGCGACGCATCGGGGCCGTATAGTTCGCGGACGCCCTTCAAGATCGGCGATTCCATTGCCATGCCGATGCGCGACAGCGTCTCGCAAATCTTCGTGATCTGCTTCGACTGTGCGTTCGTGACGGAATCCTTCGGCTTCATGCCCCCGGTTGCTTCGCGGGCCGCAAGCATCTGCTTGGAGTTGAGGATCGATCCCAAGCTGAGAACTTCGTCAGCGGCGTACATCATCACGGCGACGACGGCCATTCGTTCAAGATGTTCGCTCATGGTTGTTCCTCCTAAGCGACCAACGCGATGGCGTCGGTCAGTGAAAGTCCGAAGTGCATCAACTGCTGCACGCTGCGCAAACGATCTGCAATCTTGCCGCGTTCTTGATGTTCGCTGCGTCCTTGATCGAAATGTTTGATCGCGCTGTCGATGTCGAGCGCGTCACCGATGCGAGCGGGTAGCGCCGGGACGCCAGCGGTGCGAACTGCCACGCTGAACATGTCGCGACTTGTTCGCGCTGCGTCGCGTTGCGCTGGCGTTTGCGGGACGAATTCGGCCGGGGCGTCAACTTGGACGTTGAACATGCCTTGCTGCACGCGGCGAACGGCGGTCATGATGCCGCCCCCATCAAGAAGGCGGCCTGTTCAGCGGACATCTGACGACTCTGATCGGTAATGAGTTCCGACAAGGCCGCCGCTGCTGCTTCGACTTCGGCCGTGCTGGCGTTAATCTTGACCCATATCGATTGCCCGAATCGTCCTGTTCGAGCACGGAACAGGCGGTATCCGGCCCGCTTCATGAAGCGGTCGCAATCATTGCGATATAAGACTTGCCGACGCAGTTCCTTGCGTGACTGTTCGTCGAGAACGTGAACGAGCGCCCCGGCGGTCAAGCAAATGGGATCCCTGAGCAGTTTGATGCCTAGGGTCAAAGTAGGCGGGGTTGGGGATACGGATAAGGTCGCCATTTTGTGATCGCTTTCGCAAAGCCCCCGATGCCCATCGGGGACTGAACTTGAACCGTCAGGGACGATTCTGGAAACTTTGCGAAAGCGATCTGGCAACCGGAGGGGCTACAGCAATGCAGATCGACACTTGATCTGCGAATTGATGGCTGACCGGCATCCCCGACGGGCGGGAGTTTTCATTTACGACGAACAGGAACAGAGCGTATCACATATATTTTTCGACCGCAAGTCAACTGGTTTTGTCAAGCGTTTGCCGACCGAAGGACGGAATCAGCTGACCGACGGCGTCGATATACCACGACCGGGGCGCTGGCGATGATTTCTTCGACCGTCGGGGCCAGGACTTCGACGAACGCAGCCGAAGTACTGCCGGGACCACCACGGCGAACGAATTGAACCTTGTCGCCGGGCGCAACCTTGGCGTCAATGCGTCCGAAGGTGATCGTTTCGTCATGATTGGCGTCGGGGACAATGGTGTTGTTAGCGTGAACAATCCCCGTCTCGAAGACGGCAAACGGCGGAACCCAATGATCGCCTTGTCGAATGCGGACCTTGCAAGCGTGACGGCCATCGCCGTCCCGTTTGAATGTGACCATTTGACCTTCGTAGACACGACGCAATCGTTCTGGATCACCGTCCAGCCCCTTCGGTAGAAAGACCAGCGGATTGCCGCCGCAAGCAGGTTGGATCAATCCGCCGGTAATCCCCGCCTTGATCACGACGCCGACAGGAACAAGGCGGCGATAGAGCGCGCCGGGTTGAAGCCACATTTGCAAGTAGTCATCCCATCGCAGGCCCAATTCGCGCAAGGCAATGCGCTTGGCCTTTTCGGGGTTGACCAATGCCATCCCCGGCCGCGCCATGATCTTGGCGACGTGCTGTTCAAATGGAGTCATGCCGCCTTGCGCCGTTCTAGTTCAGCACGGTCCAGAATCTTGATAAGACCGTCGATCGTGTAGCCGAATCCGCTCTTGCCGTCGGCTTGTCGTATCAGCGTGACGCGCGTCTTTTTCAACCCGTCAACGATGAACGTGTCGCCCTTGATGGTGAATATGGTTCCGCGCGGCGGCAATCCAAGACTAGGACCGCGCATCGCCAGTTCCCGCTGATCGGGCGTCAGGCATCCTTGCCGCGTTCCTTCGATTTGAATGGTGAAGCCGCGAACAGATCCGTCGGCTTCCGCGCGCAGATACGCAAGGCGCTTTTCCTGATCGGGGCCTTTGTATTCCTTCGCGAACGGTGCGACACCATATTTCGCGTTTCCTAGACGCAACGTCGCAAGGCCGTAAAGCCCGGCGAAAGAGCGAAGATCGACATCAAGGGCGCGGAATTCTTTCAGCCGACGAAGTGTTTCGTCTTTCGACTTGCTGTCAGAAAATTCCCCGATGATCTGGCCGGTGATCACGCCGTCGTCGGATTTGAATTTGCGCAACTCGATTGGACTTGCTCGGTGCGCGACGGCGGCCGACTTGATAAACGATTCAAGCGCAACTTTCAACGAATCTTCGGCCTTGGGCGGGGGCGGGCAGACGCCAGCTTGCGGCGGGGGCGGGACCATGCCGCGAGCCATAGCCGCATATGCGGCATTCACGTCCGATTTGACGCCCTTGCTCGCTTCCGATGTCGCATGACGGGCAATCTTCACGCAGAATTTGTCGAAGAAATCTCTGTTGCCGTTGCGACTATAGAAATATCCGATCGTCTCGCCCAACGCTTGCGCGAAATCGTCATCGGACAGATCACCGAAGTCGTCGAAATTCTCCAACGCTTCGACCAAAAGGTGCGCGCAATCTTCGAGTGCTGTCATGGTCGTTTCCTTATGCGATGTATCCGTGTTCGCGCATCTGCGGGAGCGTCCATCCTGCGGCCAGGAACGCTTCGAGTGTCGCGCCTGTTGCCGTGCCCTTGGGCGTCATGATGGGGGCGGCGATCGATAGCCCGGCCGCAAGGTCGGCCGATGCATCGTTTATCGTCTGATAATGCGCAATGTCGGCAAGATGGGCCGCAAGCGATTGTTCGTGCCGATCTGTCTTGCCGTCGTGCAATCGTTGCCGCGCGGCTTCCGCTTCCTGCCGCCGTCGAGCATTCGGATCAGGATCGGCGGCCATCGATTTCCGATATGCGCTGACGACTAACCCAATATCACCGTGAAGCGTTTTGCCCGTTGCGATTTCGATCACTTCGACCTTTGACTTCCGAAGTCCATCAAGTCGAAAGCGTCGGCCCCTGTCTTCAAATTCAAAGCCGCGCGCCGGTAGACCGTGCATCCGTCCGTCTTCGACCAGCTTTCTTTGACTGGCCGATAATCCGTTGGGGAACACGCATTCGATTGACGACTTGAATCCGTCGTCCGAATAAGTGATATACCCGAGCGTCAGCGACGACAGCTTGTGATCTGCGGCGATCTTGTCCAGCGCCGCCTGAATGACGGGCCGAATGATGTCGCACCTTTCCGCCGGGGGTATGTACGCCTTCAATTCGGCGCGCGCTGCGTCTAGCGCGGCTTTCCTTTGCTCGGGCGTCATTCCGTCTATATCAGTCATGGTCGTTTTCCTTTCGGTTCAAGGGCGCACGTCGATTCAAATCCGCTCCCCCGCGCCCAACATCGCGGCGCATTCGGCCGGGTATTCCGGCGCACCTTCGTACAACACGGAAAAATCATCGATCACGAAATAGCAGGCTGGAATCGCGACGTTCGGGTCAACCATGTTGCCGCCGATACGCCGACGCGCTTCGGCGCGGATCGCATACATGGCCGCCATCAATTCGGGCTTGACCGGGTCCGGCAGTACGACGCCGGGGGGATCTTCACCTTCGGCCGCGTTGTCTTGATTCCAGTATTCGCTGAACACGGCGAACGCTTGATCGCGTACAAGAGTTGGGTCCATGTCCATGAATTCAAAGAAGCGCGACGTATACCCCGCTTCGCGCCGGGTTTTGCCTTCCAAGCGGAACGCGGCGGCAGCTTCGATCACGTCGTACAGGCCCGAATCGCAGATGACATCCCAAGTCGCATCATCAACATCGCCCCCGGAGCGCCATTGCTTGCGCAACTCGGCGAGCGCGGCGTCCATCGCCCTGTTCGTCATGTTGTCTGTGAGATTGATGACGCATACGTTACCTTCGGGAATGTCAGGCTTTTTCCCCGCAAGCACTTCACGCGCTCGCGCTTCGCTGATGTCTTTCGAGAACAGCATGACGCGCTTGTGCTTGGCCGATTCGATGACGCCGCCGAATTCGCGAGCGGCGTCGCACTGCTGCGACAGGATCACACAATGACGAAGCGCATCGTCGGCGTTTTCGCCAGCGCCCAAACGGAAATATCCCGCCGCCGTCTCGCCGTTGATCCGGTACAGGTAGATCGCGAATCCGCCGCGCAACTTAATGTTGCGGGGAATGCTCTTGCCGATCTTCCGGAAGCGAACCCCCTGCAAGTCGTCAAGATCAACGGGTTTATTCGCCGAATACGGGTTGATGTCAGGGATGATCGTGGTCACGCGATCGGGCGGGACTTGCGTCCGGATGTAGCCCTGCACTTCGCCCTTCGTGCCGAGCGCGTGCCGATTGCCGAACCAAAGCCCGACCTTGCCGTCATCCTGCGGGATGGCGATCACGGTCTTGCGCAGGGAATGGACTTCGACGTGCGGGAGCGCCATCGCTTTGGCATGAAGCATTCCTTTGAATGCGTGGAAAGGTTCGATGTCAGCCGCAAGCAGGGCGTCGCGAACGCTGTCGAAGACATGGCCGGTAAAGGCGGCGGGATAGTAAGTTTGCATTTTCGATTTCCTTTTCAGTTGGGCTTCACGCCTTCACCTTCGGCGGCACGCCCTTGGACATCAGCGCATCAACGTCGGCTTTCGGGACACCGATGTAGCGTTCGCCGATTGCGATCTTGCGCAGGCCATAGCGTTCGGGTTCCGCGATCCAACGGCGGACGGTCAAGGCCGTGACGCCGAACATGCGGGCAATTTCATTCGGACGGAGTAGTTGCATGGCGATACCTCGATACGGCGCTTCAATATCGAGAATGTCGCCGATGGACGCAGGGCGCGTCCATATCTATAGCCCTACTGTGAAGCGATTGTTTTCCTGATGGCGGGGATCAAGCGCTGAATCAGATGCGACATCGAAACACACTCGGGGCCGGGACCATGCGCGCCGCTGTCATGTTCGGGATACTTCGACAGGAACGCGGCGGCGATTTTGGCGTTCTTCATTTCCTTGTGATCGCCAATGAACTGGCGCAGCAATTCACGCAGCGGCGCGCGCTTGGCATGGCCTGCCTTGCGCGTTGTCGATCCTTTCAAACTGGTGATCGCGGAATTGGACAGTCGCTCGATCCAAATCCCTTGCAACCGTGCGCATTCGACCGCCTTGTCGATATCCCCGGCCGCCAAAGCGGCGTCGATCATTTTCTGCGTCTGCGCGATCGCCTTCGTCGGGTTGACGCGCTCGATCTTGCGGTACATCGCCAGGATGACGGCGGCTTTGTCAGCGGGATACATGATCGGCCCCGGTGCAGTAGTCGGCCCATTGCTGCATGACCGGCCTGCGTTCGTCTAGCAGATCCCCGCGCAAATACGCCTGCATGACAGCGCTGCCAATCTTGTGCGCAAGGCATTGCTCGGCGACATCGTGCGGAACCTTGGCGGCTTCCCTCATCCAGTCGCGTGCCGACGATCTGAATCCATGCGCGGTGCAAGTCAACTTCAACGCTTGCAGCGCCTTCCCGAACGTCGTCACGTCGATCATGCCATTCACGCCGGGGAAAACCAGATCGCCGGGACCGCCCTGCGGCTGCGCGCGCAGGATCGCCAATGCCTGCTTGGATAGGGGGACTCTGTGCGGCTGGCGCATCTTCATGCGCTCGGCAGGGATGACCCATAGACCGCTGTCAAGATCAACTTCGTCCCATGTCGCGCCCCTGACTTCGCCCGAGCGCGTCGCCGTCAATATCAGGAACTTCAAAGCGACATTCGTGATCTTGGCGAAGACCCCCGGCACGTCTTGCCACGGCAAGGCCGCAAAATGGCCCTTAGCTGGTCGCTGGCGATGCTCCAATGTTCCGGTCACGTCCGGCCACAAGTTGATGCTCCGGTCCGCCCATCGCGCCCGGCAGGCATGTTCGTGCAGCTTTTCCAAACGCGCTTTGATTCGGCTCGCCGTCGTAAGCGATCCCCATATCGGCGTCAACACGCCCAAGATGTCGTCGGCCGTCAGTGACCGAATGTCGCGCCCGAGTAAGGGCGCGCAATGATTCCGAATTGAACTATCCCATTCGCCGCGCAGCTTGTTGCTCCCGCGCCAGTCGCGTTGCGTCAGATATTCTTCAAGAACTTGTTCCAGCGTGCGCGAACCTGGCGCGAGACGGGCCTTGATGCGGGGACCGTGTTCACGTTGGGGATCAGACGATGCGCGGCAGGCCGCCGCTTTCTCGCGCGCCGCGCGCAGCGACGTATCGGGGAAAGAACCCAAGCCGACATCGACGCGCCGCCCGCCTGCGGTCGAAATGTAGACCCAACTTTTCGTGAAGTAGGGTTTGCCGCCGTTGACCTTGCCCGGCCGCGCTCGAAGGAACAAACAGCCGCCATCCGACACGATGCACGCCGCGTTGATCGCTCGAATCGCGGCGTCGGTCAGTTTGCCCGACAATCTGCGGCCGGGTCGTTTGACTTTGCGCACCGTGCCGTCGCGGTAGTGCCGTTCGATGGTTTCCATAGCGGGAGTCCCAATAATATGGGCGAAGTATAGCGACCGCTATTGATACGTCAAGTCCGAGCAAACAATTGCGAATCAATGGCTTGTCTGGCTTGGCCTGACATGTCGCGCCCGCTCCTGATACCTGATTCAGACCGCTGGTCGAACGGTCGGAACGGATGTTGGCCCACTCGCTCAGATTGGTCTTGCCAAGGATGACGGCCCCGGCGGCACGCAGCCGGCGTACGAGAAACGCATCGCGCACTGCCGGCGCGCCGGACAACGCCAGGGAACCGGCGCTGGTACACATCCGGTCGCCGGTGGCTATGTTGTCTTTGAGCAAGACCGGGATTCCGTCGAGCCGCCCGGTGCCGTCATGGCGGTGTCGCTGCGCATCGCTTTCGGCCGCCAGCCGCAGTGCATCGGGATTGCGCTCGATCACGGCGCGCAGCGCGGGGCCGCGGCGGTCCAGCCCGTCGATGCGGTGCAGACAGGCCCGCACCAAATCGGTCGAGGTCGTCGCACCGGAGGCCAAGCGCGAGGAGGCATCCTCGAAATCGGGTGCGTCGCGATCGGCACCGGTTCCCGGGGCCTGCGTTAGCGCCCGCGCCTGGGCAAAACGCAGCGAGCCGACGGCTGCCGCGCCCATCAGCCCGATGGTTGCGCGGCGGTCGACCCGGAATTTCATGAGTTCTCCCTTGAGGCGCCGATGATTGGCGGGCTTATCACGCCGGCGTTACAGCTCGATGCGCGCACCGAGCTCGACAATTCGATTGCGCGGGATCCGGAAGAATTCCGTTGCATCGGTTGCGTTGCGATGCATCCACGCAAACAGCCGGCGCCCGATGCCCTTGATGCGGCGTCCGCGCGCTGTCTCTATGGTTTCGCGCGAGAGAAAAAACGTCGTTTGCATCATGTCGAAGCCTTGCCCGTCCAAGGTACAGTGCGCCAGAGCCACCGGCAGATCCGGATACTCCATGAAGCCGTAGCGCAGAACGATGCGATAAAAGCCGTTTCCCAAGCTACTGGTCTGGATGCGATCGCGCGCGGGAACGCGGGGGCTCTGCTCGGTTACCACGTGCAGTATGACGTTGCGTTCGTGCAGGACCTTGTAGTGCTTGAGGCTATGCAGCAGCGCCAGGGGAACGATGTCGAGTCGGCGCGCGAGGTATATCGCGGTCCCGGGAACGTGGGCAATCTCGGCCGTCGATTCGAGAAACTCCGGCAGCGGCAGGGTGGCGCGTTCCAGTTGGCCCAGCATCGCCTTGCGCCCCGAACGCCAGGCCTGCATGATCGTATAGATGATGGTCGCCGCCACCAGCGTCACCCACCCGCCCTCGCGCACCTTGGTTAGGTTTGCCAAGGCGAACGATGCGTCGACCACGAACAGTGGCCCGGCTATCGCGATGACCAGCGCCAGGCTCCAGTTCCATTGCTCGTGCATGACGCGGAATATCAACATGGTCGTCAGCAGCATCGTGATGGAAACCGCGATTCCGTACGCGGCCGACAAATTG
>Ga0181523_10000988_pt1 | contig 31625 bp, 32 predicted proteins | sample PEATcosm2014_Bin_43_FD_119752 | JGI IMG/M metagenome (GOLD analysis project Ga0181523, IMG submission 119752) | Peatland microbial communities from MTU Mesocosm Facility, Houghton, MI, USA - PEATcosm2014_Bin05_30_metaG | ecosystem: Environmental > Terrestrial > Soil > Wetlands > Peat | place... | reverse complement strand
GCTTCCTGCCTTGAGCATGGCCTGGATCAGGCGCAGCACTCGGCCGTCTGCTACTCGTTGGGCTACCAGCGTGAGGAGTTTCTTGTGATCTACAGACCCGAAAAAATCTCGTAAATCCGCATCCACGATCCACTCCGATCCATTCTGGATCTCTTTCCACACTTTACGCAGCGCGTCTTTCGTCGATCGCCCTCGCCGATATCCGAAGCTGGCATCATCGAATATCGGCTCGAAGATAGGCTCCAACCGATTGAGCAGCGCTTGCTGGCACACGCGATCATAGATCGCGGGTATGCCGAGCATTCGATACTCGCCCGGTTTGTCCCGCTTCGGAATGGGGTATTGTCGAACCGGCAGAGGTTGATAAGTGTCCTCTTTCAGCTCTCGCTGCAACCGATCCAACTGCTGCTCCAGTTGCGCTTCGAAAGTCTCCAGCGTCTGCCCATCAACTCCTCCACTTCCCCGGTTCGCTTTTACCTTTTCCCAGGCCATCTCCAGGTTCTTCCGCTTGTACACTTTGTCAATTAATGAATGGACCTTCTTGGCACCCGTCAGGTTGATCCAGTCCACCAGTCTCCTCAGACGAGAGCGTACGGGTTTTTCACTAAAGGAACTGTTCCTACCTCTCTCCTCTTTACTCATCTGGTTTCCTTTCTCTTCCTGACCATCTTCGCCGGCTGCCTTCCCCGACCCAGTTCCGTCGCCGGTTGCCCGGTCACGTGGCTTTCACCACGCTTCATAGGTAATATTCAGCCGTCCGACTACTGACCGAGCCTCGCTCGCCACTTCGCTTTCGCTTATAGGTCTGCTTACTCCGGTGCCACCCGGAGACTTGGCCAGTCCTCCTGAGGTCACGCGCTGTTCTTCCGTACCGTGCCGTCTGCAGACACCTTGGTGTAGGTGGGTGAATGAGCACGCCTTCGCCCCCATAGTGCAGGCTCGACCTGTCCCACCTTTGGCCGACCGGTTCATCTTGGGTCTCCCCATCGATTACGGCCCGGTACTTCTCCTCATGCCCTTCGGATTCCATCTTGCGATACTCACTTGATGGACACCCTGCCCTCCGGAGTACTGCAAGCCGTGGCTCTAGCTCCGCCTTGGCTGTATCCAGCTTTCGCCTTCGTGCCCGTTTAGACGTCTGCCTACCTTCTGCTTTCTCCGGCCAGCGAGGCATTACCCCCGCTTGTTGGATATGGCGCCCCTCATTTGAGCGCCAGAGGGACTTTAACCCTCCGGAACAACGTGCTGCTCAGCACGCACTATGCCGCTGTGTGACTCCTCGGAGACGTACATGCGAGCCGTGTGGCCTGAGCCTTCTCTCGCCGTCCTGCCGCTAAGTTCAGAGGCAGGCATCTCCGAGGTCTCCCGGTTCTCGTGCATGAAGTTTCTAGGCGTGTCTGGGGTCTTCGACTACGCCGGACTGGGCCGGGACTCGCGCTACCGCCCCAGCTCATATTGCCTTCCGCGCATTACAAGGACGTCGGCGTCCGGGTTGCATCTTTTCGGAGCTCAATAGCCCACCCCACCTATTCCCCTGTTTACGCTTCGTCGTGTACCTCGCGATACCCAACGCAAAACTCGGGGCCGAGCGGATCGCTACTCCTTACTCGTAAGAATTTTGCATTCTCTGCTTCATGCCGGTTTATCCCGGCGCACTGAAATCGGGATTTTTCGCCAACTACCGCGAAAATGACGCGCGGCTTTCATCACCTGGCTTGTTTCGCTACCGAAAAAGTCACCCTGAAGGTTTCATCGTGACAACCTCGCCCATCGTTGCGGAGTACCGTCTGCGGTTCTACGACACCCATACCAATGAGCGACTCGACATCGTGTACCGCCGCGGCGACGTATATTCTCCGGAGGCGCTCAACCGCCTCGACTTCTACCTGCGGGACTACCGCACCGGTGACGTACACCATTATGATCCGCATGTGTTCGACCTGCTGCATCAGCTGACCGCCTCTCTAGGTCGTCCTTACGCGGAGATTAACGTCATCTGCGGCTACCGCACGCCTCGCACCAACGAGTCTCTGCGTTCGCGAAGCGTCCACAGCGGTGTCGCCCAGCACAGCCTACATATGCAGGCAGAGGCTATTGATATCCGGCTGCCCGACGTGCCCACTTCCCAGTTGCGCGACGCTGCCATCGCCCTGCATCGTGGCGGGGTCGGCTACTACCGCGTCTCCGACTTCGTTCACATGGACGTTGGCCGGGTCAGGTATTGGTAGGGGTTGCTGCCCTAGCCACCCGTGGAACTCACCTGACTCAAGCTCGTCTCTTTTCTTAGAAGCGGCATTTTCCGTAAAACAACCCTATGAACAATCTAATGAACCTCCCGCGTCTCGTTTTCGTGCTCTCTCTCGTTGTGCTGTGGCTCTCCGCCAACCTCGGAGCCTTCATTGGCCAAAGGCTGCTGCCGTTGAAAGAAGAAGAACGGGAAGACTTCGGCCTTGTCCAGGCCGCCATCCTGACACTGCTGGGCCTGCTAATCGGATTCACTTTTTCTATGGCCGTCAGCAGGTACGATCAGCGGAAGAACTATGAGGAAGCAGAGGCCAACGCGATCGGTACGGAATACGTCCGGGCAGACCTGTTGCCTGCCACCGATGCGGCAAGAGTGCGTGATCTACTGAAGAACTATCTCGATCAGCGGGTTCTATTTTATGAAATCCGCGATGAGCGTCAGTTGGAGCGGGTCAACGCCTCCACGGCTCAACTGCAAACGGAACTGTGGTCCACCGTCCAAGCTCGCGCTGCCGCGTTGCCGACACCAGTGGTTGCCCTCGCCGTTTCGGGCATGAACGATGTGCTGAACTCGCAAGGGTACACTCAGGCCGCGTGGTGGAACCGCATCCCAGTTGCGGCATGGGGTCTGATGTCAGCAACCTGTTGATCGGCTATGGCGCGCATCGATTGTGGCGGCCTTTATTCTTTGTTTTACCGTTCGCTGTCGCTATCTCATTCTTTCTAACTCCCGTTTTTTGTTCTTCGGAAGTGTAGGCGGCGGCTCAGTTGTTTTGGGCGGAGTATGCTCGTGCCACCGGTTGCCCGGCCCGAAGGAGATATAATGAGGCTCGAATGGCAGATGAACAGAGCCACACAACGGACACATCGGGCAGTCCGCGGCATCCTGGCATGGCTTGGATACCCGTCGGAACGTTCCGCATGGGTACCGAAGACTTTTATCCCGAAGAGCGGCCAGTTCACGAAGTTAGCGTAGATGGTTTCTGGATCAATCGGCTACGAGGTCACGAACGAACAGTTCGCGCGCTTCGTGGATGAGACCAGCTATAAGACGCTCGCCGAGCGTCCGCTCAATCCTGCGGACTTCCCTGGTGCTCCTCCCGAAAATCTTGTGCCCGGCTCCATGCTGTTTCACAAAACCGACGGCGCGGTCGACTTGCGCGATTACGTCAACTGGTGGGCCTGGGCGCCGGGAACGAGTTGGCGCCATCCGCTGGGGCCAGGATCCTCGCTCGAAAGTCTTCTACAACATCCCGTGGTTCACGTTGCTTATGAAGACGCCGAAGCGTACGCGCACTGGGTAGGGAAAGAACTGCCGACCGAAGCGGAGTGGGAGTTTGCAGCTCGCGGTGGACTCGACGGAAAGAAGTATGCGTGGGGCGATGAGCCTTCTCCCGGCGGCAAGGCGATGGCCAATAGTTGGCAGGGAGAGTTTCCCTGGCAAAACCTGCTCCACGACGGCTTCGAGGGGACTTCCCCAGTCGGATCCTTCCCGCCGAACGGTTACGGCTTGTACGACATGGCGGGCAACGTATGGGAATGGACTTGTGACTGGTTTGTCCAGCGGCACGCCGACGAAGTGGTCAAGGCCTGCTGCGGCCCGGCAGTCAATCCGCGCATTGTCTCGCCCGACAAGAGTCATGATCCCGCGCAGGCGCAGTTTCGGATTCCGCGCAAGGTTGTCAAAGGCGGCTCACACCTGTGCGCGCCCAACTACTGCTTGCGTTATCGTCCAGCAGCACGGCAGCCGCAGATGGTCGACACCAGTATGAACCACATCGGGTTCCGCTGCATCGCACGTCATCCGGAGACAGACGGGAACGGAAAGTCTTCGTGAAGTGCCATGGAAGAACGAACATTTGGCGAACATGGGTCTCACCCTAACACGCTGGTTGATGTACGAACTGGAACCCAGCTCGCGGTCCCCATGCGAGACACCTGCCGATCCCGCTGTAACAAATGACAGTTGGCACTGATTCCATACTAGTGGTGTACTACCTTTCGTACTCCGTTGTCACAAAACGAATGCAGGCCCAGCGCAAGTTGCAATTCGGACACGCCCGAATGTCGAAGGTTAGCCCGACCATCGGAACCGACGGTTTGCGCTCCCAATCCCGTCTCCGAAACGCGACGCGGGGTTCGGGAGCGAACGATGCGCGCGCCATGTCCTATACTCTCGGTTTCATGGGCCTGCCGCTAATCAAGGCGGGCGAACAACCAGCTTTGGCATTACGGTGGAGGTGCCGATGCTGTCCGGTGCTGCGGCCCACGTTCATCGGAGAACTGGAATGAAGAGACTACAAATGGCGGTGCTGCTCGGGTTCGTTGCGCTCTTTGGCAACCTTCTCGTCGACTGGCTAACACATAGAGAGCCCGAGCCGAATGAACTCATTGGCGCATTGGTGATAGGGATGGTCCTGTCGTTGGGTTTTCGTACCAAGCAATCGAAGTCGTAAATCTTGAGGAGAAAAACCCAGGGTGAACCTGCCAAGCTTTCCGAACGTCGACTTGTTTGCTGCGGCCGTCAACGCCCTGTACGGTGTGCTACTCGCCCGCAATCCGTCGCACAATCGCGGCTACACTGGCGTGGGGCTGCTGATCATGGGCTATCTCGGCGGAATCGGCGGCGGCGTTACGCGCGACCTGTTGCTCAATGAATTCCCTGCGCCGCTCAGGGGGCCGACCTACCCTGCCGTGTGCCTTCTAATGGGTTTGCTGGGGCTGGGCATTTATGGCTTCTCCGAAGCGTGGGAGGAGCGGTTCCGCACGAGGTTTATGGCCTTCTTGAAGTCTTTCACGCTGCCCTGGTTTGCGATCCTGGGCGCGCACAAAGCGCTTGAGCACAACGTTGGGATCTTCGCCGCGATCGTCATCGGGCTGATCGCCACCACCGCTGGCGGGGTGCTGATCGACGTCTTCTCCGGGGTCACGCCGGAGATCGTGAGGCCGGCGGAGCATCTGGTCACGGCGGCGCTGCTGGCAAGCACGGTCTACACGCTGCTCGCGGTGTGGGAGAAGGGAAGGAACGCCTTCTTTCCCGTCACGCTGATCGCGGTAGCGGTTGCGTTCACCTTCCGCGTGTTTGCTGTGCGGGAGCACTGGCCGCAGTTCGTGCCGCTCGATGCGCCGCCCGAAGGCCCGGAAATCGCACCCGCCGCCGGCCCGAGAGTGCGCAAGTGAACGCCTTCTAAGAAACCGGGCGCATAGTGCTGTATCCGCTTTGATAGGAGACTCGAAATGGTCCTGCCCAGCTTTCCGAACGTCGACTTGTTCTCCGCTGCCGTCAACGCTCTAAACGGTGCGATCGTCGCCCAAAATCCGTCGCACAACCGCGGCTACACTGCCGCGGGGGTGCTCATGATGGGCTTCTTCGGCGGCATCGGCGGCGGCGTGTCGCGCGACGTGCTGCTCAATCAAATACCCTCGCCGTTCAAGGATCCGAAATATTTTATAGTGTGCATCCTCATGGGCTTGCTGGGGATGGCGATTTATCGCTACGCGGCTCCGAAGGAGGAATTGTTCCACACGAGGCTGCGGGAATACCTCAAGTCTTTCTCGCTGCCCTGGTTTGCGATTCTGGGCTCGCACAAGGCGCTCGAGCAAGGCCTTGGGTTCACCGGTGCAGTCCTTGTCGGGCTGATCGCCACCACCGCGGGCGGGGTGGTAATCGATCTCTTCTCCAGGATCACGCCGGTCATCGTGAGGGCAGATAACCAGCACGCCACGACGGCGGTGCTGGCGAGCACGGTCTACATACTGCTCGCGCAGCACTTCAAGAGTTCCAACTCCTTCTTTCCCATCACGCTGATCGCGGTGGCCGTTGCTTTCACCTTCCGCGTGTTAGCTGTCCGGGATCACTGGGGGTCGATCGGGCCGTTTTGCCCCACCCCCAGCGACGACCAGGAGGTCGTGCCACCTCCAGTTCGATAGTCTAGAACCACGGTGCTCTTTTTTACTGGCTCGCATCTTTCTCGGTCGCACACGTTCGCGACCCGGCAGTGCCACGCTGACAAAATTTCTCCGGCAGACCTTTCGTCTGCCGGGTATTGGTAGGGGTTGCTGCCCTAGCCATCCCCCGCGACCAGCACTCTGCTGGCCTGTATGATCGTTCTGTTTTGACCATTGCTTTGCGGAGTAGCGTTGCGCGGAAGATCTGAAATTAAGGATGGAGAATTGTTCCCGTTCGTGCTCCGTGCCCGTGGAACTTTCACAGGCTCAGAATCGGCTCTTCTTGTAGTCTACGTTCAGTCCACAGTAACAGCGGTGTGTGGAAAAGCCGTCGTTGCCTGAACCTTGAAAACGGAAACGAACGGTCAGTCACAGCAGAGACACGAGCACCGTTTCAGCGACTGCCCTTACTCCTGCTCCTTGTCTTCGGGACTGCTAGCGGCGCGCTTGGCTAAAACTTCTTTTTCTTGCATACGCTCTTGCCGGCGTAGATCCTCCAATTCAGCTAGTTTCTCCCTTCGAATTTCCGACACTGCCTTTCTTTCTTCTCGCCACAACCTGATCCTTTGAATCCATGAGGACCCAGCGGCCGCGGCTTTGACCTTCTGTCTTTCCGCTCGCTCAGCTTCTCTTTCTGGTTTCAAGGCATCCCATTGCTTTTTTCGGAGAGCGAAGCGCATGCGTATTTCCACTTCGCGCTCTTCCTCCAGTTGATTGAGCAGCCGCCTGTGTGAAGCCACCACGTCGACGAGCGCGCTGGTGGTCCACGCGAAAGTGAACAATCCGGAGATGCCAATGATCGAGCTGATGATCCGCCAATGTTCTCCAACGTCAACCTTCCCCATGCCAAGCGTGGTGTAACAGTTGGCGCAGAAGTAGATCGCATCGTCGGCGTGCACGATTAAACCTGTGAGATAAAGGGCAAGAGCCCAGATCAAGACCTCCACAATGTGCAAAAAGAGCATCAGGAAGACCGACCAACCGAACAAGAACAAAGCCGCCGCAATACGGGGCGGCTCCAAGCGCAACCGGCGTTCGCCCCGAGTTTGCTGCACGAGAATCCTGTGGAGTCCAGCTCCGTGGAACAGGGCGATAAACACCAAGACGAAGGCGCCAATACCGAGCGCCGCTAGCGGTTTGAATTCGTCCGGAATATTGTCTAGGAGCGTCAGCATGTTAGCCCCGTAGTCTCCCCGCTGGTTCACACGTTGCTACAAGCCATGGGTGTGCGACGATACTCACGAGCGCGATCTCGATCCTCTGAGCCCCCAAACCCCTTGGATGATGCCGAACAGAGCGGCAGTCGTCAGACCAAACAGCAGCATTCCGTTCAGCGCCTCCAACGCCCCCATGACCTGCCAATGTCTTTCCAAATTGAGATTCTCGTGTCCGTAGGCCGTTATCGCGTTCAGCGAGTAGAGAACCGCGGAGCTGTTGTCTGGCAGAGCACCGAGAAGCCGATAAGCACAGGCCCAGATAATTCCTTCCGCCCCATGCAGGAGAACGGCCGACAAGGCTGCGCCCCCGATGATCACCGCAAACACAACGAGGAAGCGGTAACCTTCTAAGACCCGATTTTGAATGCGCTCCGCCGTCTCCTTAATGAGCAGGAGGCCGTAGACATGGATGCCTATTGTCAAGACGATCAATGGAAGACCCCATGCCCAGTCCGCGGACCAAGGGGCGGCAACACTTAGAGCGGAGTGAGCACTTGTCACAGCGCCTCCAGGGGATCGGGGTGCTCGCCTACGGTGTGCGGACCTGACCGCCGATCACTGGCGTTTTCACAGGCTTTGCCAGGCCGAAGAACTCCACGAAGGCATTGCCGCCGCATCGCGTTGTTAGGCTTTCGTCCGGAACTTTCTGGATACATACCTCGTTCAGGAGATCAATGTTGTTTGCGACCCAGACGTTCCCCGCAGGATCGACTACAACTCCGGTCAAATACTGCATACCTTTTCCCGCATATCCAGTCTTAGGCGGGGAGATCGGGTCGCCCGTCTTGCTCCCCGGTGGGCACGTCTCAGTGCGTACGCCGCAGAGTTCGGTTACAGTCTTGCCAAAACCGTTTGCAATCCACACGTGGTCGTTGCCGTCGATGGTGATCCCCCAAGGTCCAATGATGCTGTGTCCCCCATTGAACGGCGATCCGGGCCCCTGGGTGCCGTCCGGACGGATCATGCTTACACTTCCGTTCGGGTAAGCATTCAATACGTGGACGAGGGCTATGAAGTCTTCGATCGCCTGGTCACCTTTACTCCCGGAGTTCATTTTGCTGTCGATCCAGGAGGCGGCCTTGTTCTTCAGCAAATGCAGCGTTTCCATGATGCCTGGGTCGCCAATGGTATTCACCACCCACGCATTCCCTTGACTGTCGATAGCAATGGCGTGGGGGCTGTAATCGACCTTTATCTGTTCGGCTTTGCTGGGATCGGTCGACGGAAAACGTGTCACTGTATTGGAGTTGGCGTTCGAGACAAGGATCCGGTCTTGGTGGTCGATCGCCAGATGAAATGGTCCTTTCACCTGACATGTGCCTTCGACTGGCTTATCGTTTTCGGTGCGACACAATATCCGGGCCCGAGACGGATCGCCCTGCGGAAAATAAACGAGTTGACTCTTGCCAGCGTCCGCCGCCCACACATCACCGTTGGGAGTTGTGATGATGCCTTGCATCGCGCCCAGTTGCCCATTGAAGTTGTAACCATTCGCCGGGGACAGCGGCTTGCCGGTTTTGTCAAAGACCGAAATCGTCTTGCTCTCGATGCTTGTGATCCAGACCTTGCCATCGCCTGCGATGGTGAGACCCCAACCGGGAAAGTCCAAGCCGCCCCCGGTGTAGCCAAATGTCATGGGTGAGATCGGGCGACCATTGGGCGCGAGTTCCGAGAGCGTGCCTCCGATTCCGCCGAACATGGTTGACTGCGAGCCAGCCATCTGGTTGTCGGCCGCCCACGCGTTACCTTCGCTGTCGATGGCGATGCCGCCGAGGCCCGCGAGTCCACCTCCAGCGTAGACCAACGCGATTGTCCAAGTACCGGGAGCAAACAAGAGGTAGGGCCGGAACGGCGCCGGGCGGGAGCCGGGCCCGTGTGGGGCTGGATAAAAGTAATCCAGCAGGGCGAAAAGCTTGGCGGGCTGATTCCAGGGATGGAGTGCGATCGCCTCCGCAGCCGTCAGCGTATCGGTAGGGGCGACGCCACCCAGAGGCGTGGAGGCCTCGAACAACTTCGCACAAGCGTCGCTTTGCACGCGAGTAATGCAGCCCGCTAACAGATCACCCAGCGTGCTGAAGAGCGAGAGGGTCGTCGTCTGCGTGCTGTTCAGGGGGTCCTGAATTACGGTTCCCAGTCCACCCGTTGTGAGGTCCACTAGGTTCGGAACGTTGCCGGAAGCAATATTCAACCCAAGCGTTGAGCCGCTAAGCGCCGCCCCCTTCAAAAACTGTGCGCCGGTCCACACCGAAGCCACGGTTGTAAGCTCGTTGATCGTCACCTGCTTGGGGGGAATTGCGCCCAACGTTGCCATTAGCGCGATGGCGGGGTTCGCTCCGCGGGAGTCGCCAATTCTGGACTCGCCGCCCGTAGCGACCAGGTAAAGCACATTGCTGCCAGCATTCTTGGTGTCAAACTTCAGGCTGAAGGCACCATCGTCCTTCGTTTGTGTTTCAGATAGCTTAGTGGGGGCTGCCTGAGCCGCAGCCCACAGCGTCACGGTGGATTGTGCGACCGGGTGACCACCGCCGTAAACGTGGCCTAGGAGTTGCTGAGCCGCAGCAACCGGCCCAAACGCGAACGTGAAAAGAGCGAAGGTAAGAAGAGGAACGTGGCGGTGCATGTGTGAAACATAACGAATCGTCCGCCAACTCACCACTGGCAGAATTGACAGTTCGCACATGTAATAGCAGCCTCAGTTAGCGAATCGTCGACACCCCGAGAAACTGGAGCCTTCTCATAACTGGCGAAATTGTATGGTCCGCCGCCGGACTGCAAGAGGTTTGAAAGTTGGCGAAAGACAGTCCGCGTAAATGTATTCGGCCTCTAAGTGGAGAATGCTCTCCGGGCACTCGATGATGATACGCACGCGCCGGTCCTTATAAATCGCTCGGTCACCAGGGACGCATTTTCGCCATCAGGTTTTCCGGCACGCCATTGGGCTGTTCTTTTCGTCTTCTTCTCTCCTCAGCAGACCTTGGTGGAACTCTCTCTAGCATTCGTCGTCGTGGCGGTGGAAAAGGGAAAGCGTTCTGTGCTTTCCAAGCGTAGCGTCTTTTCCACGGCCATCAAGCGACCGCCGACTGCTGCAGCGCCTGATGGCGATAGTCTTTGCCGCTGGACAGCACCGCCCAGGCGATGCGCGCCAGTTTATTTGCAATTGCCACCACGACCTTGTTGCGTGGAGCACGCTGGGCCAGCCGCTGCACCCATTGCCCGAATCCTCCGGTGTCATGCTTCACGCGAAACAGTACCGCCCGCGCACCGTGGATCAGCATGCGACGCAGATAAACGTTGCCGCGCTTGCTGATGCCGTACAGTTTCTGCTTGCCACCGGTGGAGTACTTGTCGAGGCACCACCCCCACCCAAGCCGCGAAGTCGCGTCCGCGACGAAAAGCCGCGCCATTGCCGATGGCGGCCACAGTGGCAGTGGAGACCAGCGGGCCGAAGCCAGGGATCTGACGGAGTTGCCGGCAGCGAGTGTCTTCATTACTTATGCGTTCAATCTCGTCGGTGATCGTCTGCACATCGGTCTCGATCTGCTTCCACTCTTGCCACAAGCGATCCAGCAGCGAGCGCAGACGTGGGCTTAGATTCTGCTCCGCATCTTCGATGACAGTGGGTAGGTTCTTGCGCAGATGGATGGGCTGGGCCGCAAAGGTGATGCCGCGTTCCAGCAGGAATCCGCGAATGTCATTGATCAGCGCCGTGCGACGCTGCACCAGCCGATCCCGCACCCGGTGCATGGCCTGCCAGTCGAGTTGTTCTTGCGTCTTGAGCTGGGCGAAGCGCATGTTCTGCTTGGTCACCGCTTCGGCGATCGCCTCGGCATCGATGAAGTCGCTCTTGTTCGACTTCCGGTAAGGCTTTACAAACTGTGCTGGGAAGAGTCGCACTTGGTGTCCCTGCTTCCGCAGCATCGCTCCTAAAAAGTGTGCTCCGGCACAGGCCTCTAACCCAATTAAAGACGAGGGCAGGTTGGCGGTGTAGGTCAGCAGCTGCGACCGTGAGAATTTCCTACGCAGCAAAATCTTGCTGCGTTCTCCTAATGCAACCAGATGAAAGGCAGTCTTGCCAAATCGATGCCCACAGATGCGATGTGCATTGCGATGATCCTCCTTATTTGTACTGCCGAGTCGTAATCCTACCCGGCGGCGGACCATCTCATTAATCGCGGTTACACTCCGTCGAAAATCCTGCCCTAGCCGGATCACTGGCCTGAATCGGTGTGCGGAACAGGCCAGACGCGGTGATCGGAACTCACAGTTGACGCCCCCGAACCCGGCTCTGTGCGGAAGGGCCCGACTATGAGCCGACAAAAGAGTAATCTCGAACTGACGACCATCAGGTTGCCCATGTCCGTAATTCACATTCTCCTGGTCGAAGATTTCGCGCCCTTTCGAGAATTTATCCACTCACGACTAAGGCAAGAGCCCGGCTTGCAGGTTGTTGGCGAGGTGGCAGACGGATTAGAAGCAGTTCAGAAAGCGGAACAGCTGAAACCAGATTTGGTTCTCCTCGACATCGGTCTTCCAACCCTGAACGGAATTGCGGCTGCTCGACGAATTCGCAAAGTCTCTTCCGAATCCAAAATAATCTTCGTGAGTATGGTGTCCTCTGCCGATGCCGTGCAGGAGGCCCTGAGCACTGTTGCGGCTGGCTACATTGTGAAAATGAGGGCTGGCGTCGACCTACTACCTGCCGTGGCAGCGGCCCTTGAGGGCGGGCAGTTTCTAAGCAATGGACTGCCCCAGCCAAATATTCCCTGACGCCGCTGCGCCCGGTATCCACCACTACGTCGTCGACGTGACTGCCATCACAAATGCACCGTCTCCAGTGCCTTAGACTGCACTTAGTTCGGGGAGGTCATTGTCGCGTGCAAGTTCTGCGCGGAGAATCGAGCGGAATTCCCGTCCGAGATTTGCATCCATTTTCCCGGCCGCAAGAACCTGAACAAACCTGCCGTCTTTTTAATGGCGCACGTTACGGTGTGCCTGCAATGCGGCGCGGCAGGATTCACCGTTCAAGAAAGCAACCTGTCGAGCCTTCGAGAAGACCGCAGCGAAGTATCGAAGACACCCTGACACTCCGCCACGCCCGCCGAACATTGCGCTAGTTGTCGAAAAATCCTTGTTCTCGACAGTTACTTCTCGGTAGCCATGCCCCGGCCAAAACCGATGTCAGGCTTTAGTCATCGGCGGAGATGCTTCCCGAGCTTTTCCGGTATCGGGGACCTCTTCTTCGGGATATAGGAAATTACTTGCGCAGGAGACCATCTTCGCCTCAAATATTAGGTTAGGGGGATTTCTCCATTCCTCAGGTGACGATCAAGACGGGGCTCACGACTCCGGACGGGCGCGAAGAACTACTCACTGAATATTTCTGCGACCAGCCGGAATGTCCCAATATTGCTACCCATGTGCTCGGGTGCGTGAGGGAGGTTGGTGCCGTGGCAGCCGTCTGCGACGAACACGCGCCGAAACCTCGATCCTGACACCCCTCCTCCCCGGCAATCAACGTTCGCTTCGCATTCCCATGCTAGGCCAATCCCGCCTGCAACCAACGTTACGCGAGCCCCAGCAAGACTGTACTTTTTGACAGTTCCTTCGCGAAGCCAGGACTTCTAGCGTGTGATCGAATCGAGACGAGTACGCCTTTGTCTGCTCACCAACGCCCGAACATTCCAGCTCTCTCTAAGAAAGGAAGCCTCCTATGAGTGACTACGACAAGATTCCACGAACCTCTCTTCCCATTCCAGATGTGCAGCCATTCACTTTGACAACCTATGATGCTAAGAACCCTGAAACGAAGTTCCCGCCAATCCGGGACTTGCGGCCCCCTACAGGTGCGCCCAATGTGTTGATCGTTCTCATCGACGACGCTGGCTTTGGTTCTTCCAGTGCTTTTGGTGGGCCCTGCCAGACCCCGAACGCAGAGAAACTTGCGGCAAATGGCCTGAAGTTCAACCGCTTCCATACTACGGCGCTCTGTTCGCCCACACGACAGGCGTTGCTGACTGGCCGCAATCACCACTCGGCCGGCATGGGAGGCATCACCGAAATTGCCACCGCCGCGCCCGGCTATTCCTCCGTACTACCGAATACAATGTCCCCATTGGCGCGAACGCTGAAGCTCAACGGCTACTCCACCGCGCAGTTCGGCAAATGCCATGAAGTACCCGTTTGGCAAACCAGTCCGAACGGACCATTCAACGCGTGGCCTACGGGTGGCGGCGGCTTCGAATACTTCTACGGCTTCATCGGCGGCGAGGCCAACCAATGGTATCCGTCACTCTTCGAGGGTACGACGCCTGTTGAAAACAAGAAGACTCCGGAAGAGGGCTACCACCTGGTCGACGACATGACGGACAAGGCCACGAAATGGATCGCTCAGCAGAAGACCTTGACCCCAGACAAGCCGTTCTTTGTCTATTTCGCACCCGGCGCTACCCATGCCCCGCACCATGTGCCCAAGGAATGGGCTGACAAGTATAAGGGCAAGTTCGATCAGGGCTGGGACGAACTGCGCGAAGAGACATTCGCCCGGCAGAAGAAGCTCGGAGTCATCCCGCCGGATTGTGAACTTACTGCGCGCCACAAAGAGATCCCCGCCTGGGACGACATGCCGGAGGCATTCAAACCGGTATTGCGCCGTGAGATGGAAGTCTATGCAGGCTTCATGGAATACACCGATTACCATGTGGGCCGGATTCTGGACGGTCTGAAGAAGCTCGATATCCTCGATGACACGCTCGTGTTCTACATCATTGGGGATAACGGCGCCTCGGCGGAGGGGTCGATCAACGGCTGCTATAACGAGATGAGCTACTTCAATGGCCTGCAATCATTGGAGACGCCCGAGTACCTCGGGCAGCGGCTGGACAAACTCGGCGGGCCCGAATCCTACAATCACTACGCCGTGGGTTGGGCACACGCGATGGACACTCCCTACCAGTGGACAAAGCAGGTCGCTTCACACTTCGGTGGAACTCGTAACGGAACCATCATTCATTGGCCGAAGGGGATCAAGGCTAAGGGTGAGTTACGGCAGCAGTTCTCGCACATCATCGATGTCGCCCCAACGGTCCTTGAGGCAGCGGGACTGCCCGAGCCGACCTTCGTGAACGGCGTGCAACAACACCCGATTGAAGGCGTCAGCATGCTGTATACCTTCAACGATGCCCAGGCGCCGGGACGGCACGAAACCCAGTACTTCGAGATGTTCGGCAATCGTGGCATCTACCACAACGGCTGGACCGCCGTAACGCACCACCAAACTCCTTGGACAGCCATGAGCGCCAAGCCGCCCGCCTTTGATGACGACGTCTGGGAATTGTATGACACGACCAAAGATTGGAGCCAGGCCCGTGACATCTCCAAGCAGAATCCGGAGAAACTCCACGAATTGCAGCGCCTGTGGCTGATCGAAGCGACCAAATACAATGTGCTGCCTCTCGACGACCGGTTGGTCGAAAAGATGAATCCCGACACCGCCGGCCGTCCCAAGCTCATCAAAGGAAATACGCAACTTCTTTTCCAAGGGATGGGACGCCTGTCGGAGAACTGCGTACTCAACATTAAGAACAAATCGCACTCAGTCACCGCGGAGATCGTGGTGCCGGAGAAGGGCGCAGAAGGGGTCATCATCTCCCAGGGCGCAAACATCGGCGGTTGGAGTCTGTACGCCAAGGACGGCAAACTCAAGTACTGCTACAACTGGGGCGGCTTCAAGAACTTCATGGTGGAAGGGAATACGCTCCCGCCAGGAGAGCACCAGGTGCGCATGGAGTTTGCGTACGAGGGTGGCGGCCGCGGCAAGGGCGGTAAGGTTACCCTGTATACCGACGGCAAGCCAGTCGGCGAAGGAACAGTTGGAGCAACGCTGGCCATGGTTTTCTCCGCGGATGATGGCTGCGACGTGGGCGAGGACAGCGGGGCCGCCGTTTCCCCGGACTACGGTCCGGTGGGCAATCAGTTCAACGGCGTTGTGAAGGGCGTCCAACTCTCGATCGCCGACGACAAGGGTGAGCACTTGGTTTCGCCCGAAGACGCTGTCCGGCTGGCCATGGCACGGCAGTAAGAGGGTGTTGGGTACCTTCCTTTAAGCCCCGTCCAAGCTTATTTGGACGGGGCAAATTTTGGTCACCGAAACGAAGTGATCAAGCCAACGATGATGGAAATAGTCTTTATTTTTTGTGCCGGTGCAAGACCCGAGTGATCTCGGGTGCGAACTCGCCGATCCAATCGATTCCCATACCAACTGGAACCTGAGTGATCACCGCCTGATATCCCTTCACCTCCCAGTTGGGGTTGCCCGGCTCCCACGTAGTAGCGGTGACGCTACCTGTAAATGCACCCAAGTAGGGAAGGAGTTGAGGGCGTAAGGACTTTTCAGTGCGATTGTAGGTGACGAAGTTTCTAACGATCGCGTGTCGTGTGCGAGGCCAGAATCCGCTGCAACGGCAACGGTCATAACGCGGCTCCCAGCCCAGCAGTCCGTCGCCCAACGACGTAACTGAGTTTTGAACTATGAATTCGGCCTGCCGCGAACCAAGTCGCTTAGCGAATCCTTCGAATCCGTCGCCCCACTCGGGATAGGTGTTGTGTGCCTGGTCTCTTACGGCAAACAGAGTCGTCTTGAGATAAATTCCCCAAGTCGTGTAGGTCTGCCGCATATAGAGCTTGAAGCGACGATCCGCGCTCAAAGACTCGAGCGGAACTTCCTTTGGAATGTACGAGCCGTAGAGCCAGTTCACATTTAGCTGATTGTCCTTCTTTGCTTCGGGACTCTCAGGAGGAGTGTTTTGCGAAAACGCAAAAGTTGCAAACAGAGAAAGGTAGATGGCAAGCAGCACTGCAAGTCTTGCGAACAATGCCACAATGTGGATTTCAGAGCGGCATCGAGATTCGACGTCGGTGATGTTGACCGTTATGAACCTCACATCAATACCTCCCGATGCATCGGATTCAGTTGCTGATTGCGAGATTGCGAGGCGTTTAGTACCCCCCAAGCTTCTGGTAATTCGAACTTGTCGTTGTCGCTACCAGCTTCTTAGCTGTTGCGGTAAGTACCGTCCGCTGCACATAGTTGGTGCCATCGGGCAGGCTGGCCATATGCACTCGTAGAGTCACCGTGTCTTTCGTCTCGCCCATGTAGGTATTGACACTCACAGAGGTAACTTTCCTCGCGGTGGTGTTGAAAGAGAGGGTCATCTGGTCGCCTGGTTGCGCATAATCCCTGAACACCAAATTCACGACGCCGCCGGCAGGATTCAATGAGACCTTGCCAGCCTGATAGGCCTGCAGCATTTTCTGCGGGTCGGGCGGAACGTACATGCTGAGCATGCCCTTCACCTGCCCCATGTACTGCTGCATCTCTTCTTTCTTTTTTTCAATGATTCTTTGCTTTAATCTGCCGCCGCTCGGTGGTGGCGGAGGAGGGCCGATTGGAGTCTTCTGGACCGTTCCGTCAGGACCGTATCGGCACAGGTCTTGAGTCGGAGGCTTGGCATCGCCATCCAAAGTGAGCTGCGTCGTTTCATACCATTGATAGCGCTGCAGCCTTTGTTTATTCTCGGCCATGGACTGATTCACGGCCGCAACCCTTTGCTGCAGATCGCTACTTTGCGCAAGCGCGGTAGCACACCCCACAAGGGTTAGTGCGCCAAGAACCATCAAGCTCTTACTGACCGAAACAAAAGTACCCTTGATGGACTTTTTTCCATGTGCAATCTCACGATTCCGATTCATCAGAACCCTCCTTAGTCTGAATTCTCTTCCACAGACCACCTCTCGAACTTCCGCCCTGATTTCGCAGGCTACGACGACAATCGAGGTAGCTGCCTGCAGAACGACATTACTGATCGTTCATTTCCGCGCATTCCAAATCCCTCTACCGGCCTCACGGAGCTGGCACGACACGGTAATAGACGCCGTTCGCGCCGTAGGACGGGCTGAACCATGTGTTCCCGCATAAATAGTAGGTTCCGCCTCCCGTGACACTGGGTGAGATGCAGCCGGCAGGTATCGTCATATAGATCGAGCCCATCGTGTACGCGGTGCTAGAGGACGTACCCGCCGCGACGATGGTGGCATTGGCAGCCGCGGCATTGGCGTTAGCAGCCGCCGCATTGGCATTGGCGGCCGCAACATTGGCGTTAGCAGCGCTGCTGTTGGACGCGCCCGCATTGTAGCCCTGAGCGTAGGCATTCTGAGAAGCGGCTGCACTTTGTGAAGAGGCAGCGGATGAGGCCGCAGCCGCACCGACCGCCATGCCGACCATAGCGCCGACGGCGGCTGCGCCCGCCGTCGATCCGGAGCTGCAGTTGTAGCAACCAGCTCCGTAGTAGGCGACTGTGGTGGGCGGATGGTACCCATAGGCATAGGCCGTAGTAGGCGGATGATACCCGTAACCGTAGGCCGTGTCGGGCGGATGGTAGGCAGTTGCACCATAGGGGTCGGTATGAACTGCACCATAGCCGGCTTCGCCGGTGGTGGTGCCACCATAAGCATTCGTGTGGCTTGTTCCCCCATATTCGCTGTGGGACGTACTGGTGCCGTAAGCGCTGGTGTGGCTCGTACCCTCGCCGGCCTCGTGTGACGTACTCCCACCATAAGCATTGCTGTGAGAGGAGAAGCCATAGCTATGCGAAGAACTTCCGCCGTAGCAGTTCGCGCGTCCATAGCCAAAGGCCGTTTGACACGGAAGGAGAGTGATCGTGAGGCTGAGTAAAGTAACAATGATCTTTTTCATGATGTGTCCTATCTCCTTCATTGTTGTGACGTCGCGGGTTTGGTCCTCGTCGCGGGGTTCTTAGCGGCCGTTGGAGGCTCAGGGTGAGGATGGGCGAACGGAATGCGCTTCGCGTTGGCGGCGTCCGCCGGCGCGAAGGCGTTCGCCGGTACGGCCAGATCGAGCTGCCAGTTAGAGAGCAATAGGTTGTGACGTATTTGATCAGGATCATCCAGGTAAACCGCGTGCACCAACTGTGGCAGTTTGTCTTCAACCCCAATCCATATCTGCTCAAACACCCCGTCTGCGACGTAGGCAACGATATCGGTCGTCATGTCACCAACGATATGGGACTGGCCAACGTAGTAGGCGAGTACTACTCCAGGAGCCCAATCCTTGTAAGGATCGGCAACAATCAAGTCGGTAAAAGGAAAATAAGTCCCAGAGGAGTGGTAGGCGGCCTCCAGGGCTGCGTCAATCGTCGGCGGAGCGTCGGCAACGGCAAGCAGTTTCTCGGCTGGCGCGAAGGCCATCATGGTCTTGCCGTCGTAATAAAACTCGATGGCGGGACCATCGCCCGGTGTGATCACCCGCAGCTTATCTGGCCGCTGCAGAGTGACTTCGGACTTGTTCACAAGAACGAGAGGATGGCCCTGACGACTCGGGGTTTCATAGGACTCCACCGCGGTAAATGCTAAGGTGTGTGCGGCGGCCAGGCGGTCGCTCGAGGCTTTCAGGACTTCAAGCGCCTTCGGTTCGAGCGCGGTTCTGGAATTGGTTGCGACCGGGTTGTCTTGCGGGGCCGATTGCGCTTGCGCAACACCTGTGGCAACCAAGATCAGACTCAAGGCAAACAGCAAAACCAAACAACGGTCATCTCGGGTCATCATTGACCTCCCCGAACAACGAATTTGAAATTCTTGCCGATGACGATTACGGGATCATGCCGCATTCGAACATCTTGTTGGCGACGGGACCCGCAATCTTGTTAATGAATACAGTTCTCATCTGCGGATCGTTCTTAAGAAACCCGATGACTTTCTGCTCTTCCGCGCTTGGCGGAGCCTTTTCGCTCTTCTTCACCCACAACTGCTCGCATGTAGATGTCTGATACTTCTGGATTACCTTATTGGCAACCGCGTCCAAGATCGGGTACTGCGGCGTGGCCTGGGCTTGGGTTTTATTTGAATAGACACTCAAAGCCAACAGTGAAAGCGCCACGAGAGACACTCCAAACAAGCTTAAAGATTTCTTCATTGCTCCCTCCCATTGTTCGCGAGATTGAACAGCTCAGGCTACGGTCAGTCTTACGGCTGCGACTACTGGCAAAAGTGTCAGTGATGGCGCACCGGGCACAGGTCTGTGATCAACATCACATCTGCGTCTCCCGCTGCTTCCTTGGCTGCAATGAGTGCGCGCTCAGCTTTTTCCTAGCCCTCAAGACCTGTGACCACCAATTGATGCTTCTCGTGTTCGCCGCAGATTGCCAATGTTCTCCTCCTAGGCGGCCACCATGTGGTTCCTGATGGCATACTTGACCAGTTCAGCACTGCTCTTGGCGCCCAGCACTTCCATCATGCGGTACTTGTGATAGGCAACCGTCCTCGCCGTCATGTTGAGAACGTCGCCAACTTCCTTCATCACCTTGCCTTCGGCCAGCAATTGCAGGACTTCTCGCTGTCTCTCGGTCAGACGTTCGCCTTCGTTGACCAGTTCCCTATCTTGCCGCCGCAAGAGATTGATGGTGTCTCGCGACAGACCCCGGGACACGTACGACTTCCCCCGTAACACTTCGCGAACCGCAACCACCATCTCAGCAGCAGCACATGTCTTGAGCAGATACCCGGAAGCCCCGCGCCGGAAGGCCTCGGCGGCCACGTCTGCGTCGGGATTCATAGTCAGATAGAGCAGTTTGACGGCGGGCAACATTTCCTTCACCCGCTGACCCGCGTCTAAGCCATTCAGAATGGGCATGGCGATGTCTACAACGATCACATCCGGCTTTAGTTCGCTAGCTGCCCGCACTAGGGCGCGACCGTCGCTTACCATTCCGACCACGTCAAATTCGGTTTCAAGAAGTTGCTTGCACAATTCGGCCACCAGGTTGTGGTCGTCTGCAATCAGAATCCGTGAGCGGTTGGTCATTATCTTCTCCTTAACGTCTTTTCCTCCGCAGAGGTCTCTATCTCGTAAGACGGGAATGAGGGCCAAAACCCGCAACCGCGTGAAATAAAAAGTTGAATGAAATCAGGAGTACGCTCGGGCCAAGGTAGTCGCCGTTGCTACCTTTTTGCCTTTGTGCCGCGTGTACGGTATTGAAAACTACGGAGGCTTAGATGGGGCTGCCGTCGACCCACGAAGTATCCGGCTGCTCAAAGTTAGACTGCCGGAGAGGAAGAGGTCATTCTTTCCGCGCGAGGGGGGAACGGGCACGGTTTTAGGGAATGCGCTTACTCTTTCTCCTCGGCCCGCTATTGGCGGGCTTACCCCACGTTCTCTTTCGTTCAGAGTCTCTTGCCACCCGGCATCCTCGATCTCGGCTAGACTCTCCACCTTTGCGCTGCGTGCGCGTTCGGTTCACCGCGTGTTCCCAGACTCGCCACTGATAGTGCCGAATGTGCTCATAATATTGCTTCGGTTGAGTCAAGATTGTTAGGGCGATTTAAGCAAGATAGCCTGCATCTCTGGCGGTACGGACTGGTAGGCGTACGTGATATCGATGAACATGTGCCCCACGATGAAGGCGCGGGCTTCGGAGTGGACGTGCACGGGCAACGTGAAGGAGCCGATGTCCGCGTAATCTTGCACAAATTCAATGTGCCTGACAAAGAGTGAAGGCGACTTCACGATCCTGCCTTCGGCTCGAAGCAGGCTGCCGGTGTGTGCTTCTAGGTAAACCCGTCCCTTAAACAGGCCCGGACGCTTCTTGTACGGCTTGACCTGGAAGACGTGCACGAGATGACCTTCGATGTCGATTTTCCCTTTGTAGGAGAGTTTGTAGTTCGCCGGGTTAATTGCTGTTTGCCCGACGTCATCCTTTTCCACGTGATCCACTTCGGACTGAAGCAGGCGGGCTATGATGTTCGTTTTTACAAATTTGTCACCCACAAAGCGGATCGGTTTGAACAACAGCGTGCGCGGCGCCCTGAACGTCTTCTGCACTTCGTACTCGCCGTGCTGCGAGGTGTCAGGAAGTTCGGCGCGAATGACGGAGATCGCCGAATAGGACGCCAATTCGGCGGACTGGGTCGTCGACCGCTGCTGAAACCTTGCCACAGCTAATTCAGCCGAGATCACGAGCAACGTCGGGGTCACGGCGGCACTGGGTCCGGAGAACGACTGGTCATTGCTCGACAGGAGGTTGAACTTGGGTTGACCGCCTTCCGTCGGCGAGGCAACGGCGCCGGCAGCGGACACCACGACTTGCGCGGAAACATCGCCAGGCAACCCCAGTCCCAAGACCAAGACCACGAAAACAATACACTTCATAAAATTCGCTCTCCCTGCCGTGCCACCTGAGTTGCATTCTCTAGGGTCACTTTCACGAATATTGCGAGACGGGTTCCTGCTCCCAAGCAAGGGCGGACAAGAGTGATCAGACGGCCTGTTTTGCCGCGAGGTCCCGCGGGCGATCACAATGCTCGAGGGATGGGTACACGATCTTCATCTCATGCCAGTCGTAGCGGAACTCTTTGCCGCAGTCGAGACAAACCACGTATGTTCCCATCCGTATCGCTGCCCCATTTCGACCAGCAGCACGACGGACAGTTATCGGAAAAGTGTACCGAGAATGCCAGCAGCAAAACAGCCTGTTGAATAATCTCGCAATCATATGAGTCCTCCCCATCCCAGGCGACCTTATCGCGTTCTGAAGAACTCGGCCTGCACCTGTGAAACTCCACCACTCGATTTCGCACAAGCTTCTATCTAGAAAGACGGGAACTGAGGGTCAAAACCGCAACCGCGTGAAAAAAGAAGTTGAATGGAATGAAGAGTACAGCCCAGGGCATGACAGCGGCAGGTTCTAGGTTTTTGCTTGCCCAAGGTGTAATGTTTTGAATCCAGGGAGGTTTGGGATGGTTCTGCCTTCGACCCACGAGGTCACCCGGCTGCTCAAGGCTTGGACTACCGGAGACGAACAGGCTCTGGGAAAGCTCACCCCCTTGGTTTATGAAGAATTGCATCGAAGGGCACACTACTACATGGTGGGGCAACGACCCGGTCACATGATGCAAACGACTGCACTTGTCAATGAAGTCTACTTGCGGCTGGTTGATTGCTCGCAAATGAATTGGCAGGATCGGGCGCATTTTCTTGCCATGTCCGCGCGTTTGATGCGGCGCATTCTGATCGATTTTGCGCGCTCGCGTGGTTACCAGAAAAGAGGCGGGGAGGCGCTCCACATTTCCTTGGACGAGGCTCCGTCGGTGTGCAACGAACCCGATCCGAACCTGCTGGCCCTCGATGATGCATTGAAGGCATTGGCCACCATAGATGAGAGGGAAAGCGAGGTTGTAGAACTGAGATTCTTTGGCGGTTTGAGCATAGAAGAAACCGCCGAAGTATTGAAAGTTTCAGTCGAAACCGTGCAGCGGGACTGGAGATTGGCAAAGATTTGGCTTCTCCGGGAGTTGAGCGAAGGGAATCAAAGTGGAGCCTGAACTCTGGCATCGGGTCAAGGAGTTGTGTAACCGTGCCTTGGATCTGGACGAGAGTCGGCGCGCTGCATTCCTCGATCACTCTTGCGGGGACGACGAAGTACTTCGACGCGAAGTAGAGTCGCTGCTCGCTCATGCGAAAGCAGCCGAGTATTTCATTGAGGCGCCGGCGGTGGAGGTTCTGGGCAGACTTGTCGCCAACGAACGCGAGACAACCGGAAGTGAAGAAAAACTGATTGGCAGTAAAGTTTCCCATTATCGCGTGCTGGAGAAACTCGGCCACGGCGGTATGGGTGTGATCTATAAGGCTGAGGACACCGAACTGGGCCGCTTCGTCGCGCTGAAGTTTCTGCCCGATGAACTTTCACGCAACCCGCAAGCCCTAGAACGCTTGCGCCGTGAGGCGCGTGCCGCGTCCGCTCTCAATCATCCCAACATCTGCACCATTCACGAAATCGGCAAACACGGTGAGCAGTCTTTCATCGTCATGGAGTTTCTGGAGGGGATGACGCTGAAGCATCTCATCGCAGAAAAGCTCTTAGATAACGAGACTCTGGTTTCGTTGGCCATTGAGATTGCCGACGGACTCGATGCCGCACATTCTAAAGGGATCGTCCACCGTGACATCAAGCCCACGAATATCTTTGTGACCAGCCGCGGCCGTGCCAAGATTTTGGATTTTGGGCTGGCGAAGGTCGCACCCAGCGCTAGTTCCCCGAGTCTGGCGCGAACGGCAACAGGTGTGAACGATGAGAGGCTGACCAGCCCCGGTACTGCGATTGGGACCGTGGCTTACATGTCGCCCGAGCAAGTGCGAGCCAAAGAACTCGATGAGCGCACGGACTTGTTCTCCTTCGGCGCCGTGATGTATGAGATGGCGACCGGAATCTTGCCCTTCCAGGGTGAAAGTTCCGGAGTCATTTTCGCCGCGATTCTGGAGCACCCACATATTCCTGTGGTCCAAGTCAACCGCGAGACGCCGCTGAAACTTGAAGAAATCATTAACAAGGCACTGGAGAAAGACCGCGACCTGCGTTATCAGAGCGCCGCCGACCTGCGGGCAGATTTGCAACGACTGAAGCGGGACTCCGAGAGCGGGCACATTGCGGCAAGTTCGGGCGCGGTGCCGGTGGCACAAGTCTCTGCTGTTGGACGAAGGAAGCTCTTTAGAATCGCGACGACTGTTCTCACCGTGGCGCTGTTCATCATCCTTCTTATGGGAGGCGGGCTTTACTATCGATGGCGTCAACAAAGAGACCGGCTGACCGAGAAGGACACGCTTGTCCTTGCCGATTTTGCCAATAGCACGGGCGATCCTGTGTTCGACGACACGCTGAAGACCGCGCTCACTGTCTCCCTGCGGCAATCGCCTTTCCTGAATGTGCTCCCGGATAACCAAGTCGCGACGACCCTGCGACTGATGACTCTTCCGGCAAACACAAGACTCACGCCTGAAGTGACCCGCGAGCTTTGCGAGCGGGCAGGCAGCAAAGCTTACATTGCCGAAGCGATTGGCAGTCTGGGTAGCGAATACGTGCTAGGACTGAAGGCGGTGAATTGTCAGAACGGAGACACACTCGCGCAGCAGCAGGTGACGGCGGCGTCCAAAGAGAAGGTGTTGGACGTGCTGGGCAAGGCGGCAACGAGCCTGCGCGCCGAGTTGGGGGAATCGCTGACTACGGTGCAGAAGTTTGATGTTCCGCTGGAACACGCCACCACATCTTCGCTCGAAGCTCTGAATGCGTACAGTCTTGGACATAAGGCCCAAAGCGAGAAAGGAGCCGCGGCAGCGCTACCCTACTTTCAACGTGCCATCAAGCTTGACCCGAATTTTGCCATGAGCTATAGGGCAGTAGGCGTAAACTACGACGCTCTCACGGAGTCAAGGCAGGCCAGCGTGTACTACGCCAGAGCATTCCAGTTGCGGGAAGCAGTCAGCGAGCGGGAAAGGCTGACCATCGCGGCCGACTACTACTTGAATGTGACTGGAGATCTGGACAAGGCGGCACAAACGTACCAGGAGCAGATTGAGATTTACCCGCGAGACGGGGGCGGCTACGTCGGTTTGGGTAACGTATACGTCGCGCAGGGGCAGTATGAGAAAGCGGCGGACGCTTACATTCGAACCCGCAGCCTCGTCCCCGATAGTTCGGCTGCATACGGAAACCTTGCCAATGCACTGATTGCCTTGCAGAGGTTCGACGATGTCCGGCAAGTGCTACGTGAGGCGCAGGGGAGAAAACTGGAAGGCCACATCCTCCACGAGAATCTCTATGCTCTGGCTTTCCTGGCATCAGATTCGACGGGGATGGCAGAACAGCAACAATGGTTTGCGGGGATGCCACAGTATGAAAGTATCGGACTTTCTTTAGCGTCCGACACGGAGGCATTTGCCGGCCACCTGCGCAGGGCAATGAAGCTGACCCAGTTGGCGGTTGATGCTGCCGTGCGGGTTGACAGCAGGGAAACCACGGCACTGACCCAGGAGAACGCTGCTCTGCGCGAAGCCGCGTTCGGCAATACCGCGGAGGCCCGGAAGTTATCGGCAGAGGGTCTGAAAACGACTCCCGGGAGTCAGATTGCCAGGGTTGAAGCGGCACTTGCTTTTGCGATGGTGGGCGATACCGGACGGGCTGAATCGTTGGTACAAGACCTAAACAAGGGTCTCCCGCTCAACACCCAGATGCATCCGCTATGGCTACCTGCGATCGAGGCGCAATTGGCCCTTGACCGGAAGAATCCATCAGCGGCCCTCGATGCGCTGCACCTGCCTGAACCGGCCGAGTTCGGGCAGATCGGTTTCCTCAACAATCTCTCCTGCCTTTATCCGACATACGTACGCGGAGAAGCATACTTGGCAGCCGGACAAGGCAGTGCTGCCGCCACCGAGTTTCAGAAGATTCTCGATCACAGCGGAATCGTCTGGAACTGCTGGACGGGAGCGTTGGCGCATTTGGGAGCGGCTCGTGCCAACGCTTTGCAGTCGAGAGCATCGCAGGGCGCGGATGCCGACGGTGCGCGCGTCCGCGCGCTTGCCGAGTACAAAGATTTTCTGACCCTCTGGAAAGATGCCGACCCCGACATCCCAATCCTAAAGCAAGCCAAGGCCGAGTACGTGAAGCTGCAGTGAAACTCGCCCACACTTCATTAGTGTGGTTGAGAACGTGCGCGGTCAAAAGGTGTACCCGCCCGCCTGCCAGCACATTCGCCGATTTCTCGGACAATGGATTCACACACTTGCGGCTGCTGCTGGAAACCCCTTTTTGACCATTTGACCACTGGGAGCTAAGCACCGATTTCCGCTTGGGTTCGCTCCTTTTGTCCGGTTTGTCAGCCGATCAGGCCCCTGGACTGACGTACCGTTGAGATGAGTTGTGCGCGTTGCCGTGTCAGGTGCGCGGCTGGCAACATATGAAGAGCACGACGAAGTAGTGACAGGTGCTTCCGGCCAGCACAAAGAGATGCCATACCGCGTGGAAGTAAGACAGGCGGTCGAAAAAGCGAAGAAGACTATGCCCACGGCCCGCTGATGTCACTAGCAGGTTCAAAGGATTTCTTGGACTACTGTTTTCTTGGGAACAGAGATGACTCGCCCCACCCGCCAGTCGAATCGTGCAACGAGCAGTAGCCCCCCGATGGGCAATACGGAAACCAGTTGCAATTCTTATGCATTGCCTCGGGGAAACGGCGTACTTCCTAGGGTCGGATGAATTCGCTTAGCACTCCGATCGAACAACTGATTCTGAATCAGTTGTTCGCCCACGGTCGTGTGCCCCGAAGATGTGCGGATTAGCAGAAAGTCGAGCTTGATTCCGAACCTCGAACAGCGCTAGCGTCTGCCTGTGCTGACGATCCGTGCCATGACCGGAGGTAAGGGCTACTCTCAGCGCCATCTTCAGCAAAGCGATTATTACGACCAAAATCGAACTGTCGAAGGCAAGTGGCACGGACGCGGCGCTGAACTGCTTGGGCTCAAAGCCGAGGTTACCTCCGAAGACTTCGAGGCGGTGCGTCAGGGTCTCGATCCGCGAACGGGAGAGTTCCTCCGGCAGCGCCACGGCGCGGATCGCATTGCCAGCAATGGCGCGGAACAAAGCAAGGCCCGGTCCCTCTATGACATGACATTTTCGGCGCCGAAGTCCGTCTCCGTCATGGCGATTGTTGGCGGTGATGAGAGACTGGTCGCCGCGCACGAGACCGCCGTGCGCGAGGCGCTGGAAGAAGCGGAGAAATATTCGGCGACCAGGGTTCGTCTCGCCGGCCTGAACGAAAATCGAACGACCGGAAACTGGATCGTCGCTTCCTATAGACACGACACGAGTCGTGAGCTAGATCCTCAACTCCACACCCATGCCGTCGCGGCCAATCTGACCTACGATGGCACCGAGGGACGATGGAAAGCCCTCCAGGCTTCCGGTCTGTACGAGCGTCGTAGTTATCTTACCGAGGTCTATCGCAATGCCCTGGCTCGCGAAGTTCGCGTCTTGGGATACGAGATTGAAAATCGTCACGATCTCCGTGGCCGTGATAAGGGGTTCGAGATCGTAGGATTCTCCCAGGACCTCCTGGACAAATACAGTCAACGTAGTGCCCAGCGCGATGCGGCAATTCAAGAATTCACCCAATCACGTGGCCGTGCGCCAACAGACAACGAGGTTGCGGTACTGGTCCGGGAAACGCGGCCCGACAAGCTTCAGGAGATATCGACCGAGCGAGTCCGCAATCTGCAGCAAGATCGGCTAGCTCCCGATGAGAGGCAAATGCTTCGTGAGGGGTTAAAGGACGCTCTGGCAAAGTCCCATTTCCCTCAAATCAATCGCAGTATGCACGAAGCGTCGGTTGCCTATTCTCAAGAGCACATTTTCGAGCGTCTCTCCGTCGCCAGTGAACATGAGATTCTAACCGAGGCTCTTCGTCACGGGCGCGGCAACGTCGAACTCAGCGACCTGCAGGGCTCTCTCTCCCTTGAACGTTCGAAAGGTACTCTGATCGGCGCTGGGGACGAAATTGCGACACACGCGAGCCTTCAACGCGAGCGTGACATGATCGCGGTCGTTAACCGCGGAGCGGATCGCTACGATTGCCTCGGCAAGGGCCGCGACTTTAATTTTTCGGAACACCTCCGTCCCGAACAGAGGCACGCCGTCGAAGCAGTACTCGACTCTCCCGATCTGGCGATCAACCTTCGAGGGGCCGCCGGTACTGGCAAGACTGCCACGCTGCGTGAAATTGACCGTGGTCTCAGAGACGCCGGACACGAGGTTCTTGCGGTGGCTCCCACCCGAAGTGCCGTGGACGAACTGGAAAAGGGCGGCTTCCGAGATGCGATGACGGTCTCTCGACTTCTGGAGAGCCAGGGACTACAGGGGACGCTGCGCGGGAGGGTCTTGATTGTTGATGAAGCTGGCATGGTTTCTGGCCGGCAAATGCAGAGCTTGCTGCACCTCGCCGAAGATCAGGGAGCCAGAATTGTTTTCTCCGGTGATACGCGGCAACTTCCAAGCGTCGAGGCCTCGGATGCGTTGCGTATCTTGGAGAGGGAGTCTGGACTGAAGAGTGTTTCCCTTACTGAAGTACAGCGGCAGACGAACTCCCTCTATCGTGAAGCCGTAAAGACCATGAGGCATTCACCCGAGGAAGGGTTCGCACAATTGGAAAAGCTCGGGGCCGTTCGCGAAGTATCGATCTTCGACCGAGGCCAGTTGGTGGCGGGGGTGCATCGCGAGTTCCGAGCCGAAGGGCGCGATACGCTTGTAATTGCGGGCACTCATTCTGAGATTTCCCAACTCACCGATGCGATCCGCCAGGATCGGAAAGAACACGGTGAACTCGGAGTTGGCCATTCTTTTGATCGGTACGTATCGCTCCAGTGGACAAGAGCCCAGAAACAGGAACTGTCCAACTACCGAGAGGGGCAGATTCTGCAGTTCCATAGGGACACGAAATTTGCAAAACGACATGAGTCGCTGGAAGTCGTGCGCGCTGGCCCGGAATCTCTGGTTGCGCGAAAAGAAACCGGACACGACGTAAACATCTCGCCGAAACAAACGCGGGCATTTTCCGTTTATGAGCGTCAGCCCATTGAAGTTGCCCCTGGCGACAGCCTCATGCTCACAGCAAACCGTCGAGGGCCGGAACTCCGGGCGACCAACGGAGAGCTGGTCAAAGTGAGTTCCCTAGATGGCGGTGCCATTCGCCTCGAAGACGGAAGAACGCTCCCTGCGAACTATCACGAATTCACGCACGGATATGCGGTCACCGCCCATCGAAGCCAGGGCAAAACCGTAGATACCGTGATCATCTCGGCAGACGCCATGAAGAAGGAACTGTTCTATGTCGCCGCTAGCCGCGGCCGGAGCGAGATCGCTGTCGTCACCAGCGACCGCGAGCAACTGCGTGAATCCGTCGGTGTATCCACGATGCGGCAGTCCGCGATCGAACTGGCTCGAAAACAGCTAACCGCGCACAATGTGGGAAAAAGCGAGGGTGTTGACCTCGTGACGGGCATGAACCGGCCAGCTGGGCAGCAGATCGGAGAGCAGCATTCATCCGTTCCGACGCATACACCGGAGCCGGAAAAGACTCCCCACGTCGGCCTCGACCGTGACCTCGGCGGTCTCGGTCTTGGCCTTGGGCATTGAGGTCTCTCCTGCGGCCACACCTGCGCATCCCCCGCATGGCGGAGAAATGGGCCGGGGTAAGGCTTGTGTCAGGGCCGCGCACTGTGCGCCGCGAAGTGGTCGGAGAGCCTTGACATGAGCCGCGCCCGGCCATGCTGCTCCGATGTGGGAGTCTGATCGGTGTAGACCTGGGTTTAAAACTCGCACAGCGAATTCCAGTTGTTACTTCATTGTCTTGAGGGTCCGTGCGGATCACGTTCGAAAATATTTTCGATGCTTTTTGCCTCGCGCAGGTTCCTTTTATACATAGGGGGGAAATCTCGCGACGAATTCAACGGATCCGTCTCGCAGAAGAGGCGGTCGGTTGAGTGCGGCCATTTTCTGTTCCCGTGGATTCCCCAACCGTACCTAAAAGTACTTCTGGGCACGTTATGCACTTTATGCAGTTGTTGAGAAGTTTGTTCGAAGTCAAAAAGAAAAAAGATTCTTTGAAGGAAAGCAACAAAATGCGTCTTGTACGGTTTCTATACGAATAATATTCTCGTCCGCCCATGACGCGAAGACTAACACCAGCCGAGTAGTGAATGGGCTCGAAATCTGTCGGGTGAAGTCGGACGCCACCGCCGACCTTCCGACGACGCGGTGATTTCAGCCCGGTCTCGACTCTCGCTGCAGGAGGCTTTATGAGCGAGATGCACGAAGCAATGCCAGTCAGCCAGCCGTTCCCTCATTTCGAGAGGTTAGTCGATTCGCGCGAGGCAGCAGCCTTGCTGCAAATCCACCCGAAAACACTTCAACGACTCGCCCGCAAGGGCGAGATACGCGCCATGCGGATCGGAAAATTGTGGCGCTTTCGCACATCCGATCTCGACGCGTGGGTGCATTTGAGGTTAAAGTTAGCCAGCTATCCGTACCGTCCCTAACCACGGAGGATCGTGATGAGACGGACGAGATTTCAGCAAGGCAGCCTTCAGATCGTGAAGCGTGCCGGTGGCCGGAAAGCTTGGGAGTACCGGTGGTACGAACTCCAGGCGGACGGCAGCCGCACGCGACGCAATCTGATGGTTGGTTCGCTCGAACAATATCCGAACAAGGCGTCGGCTCAGAAAGCCGTAGCCGCACTTCGGGCAGACATCAACGCTGAGAATCCGCGAACCAGCTTGACCCCGATCAGTGTTCAAACGCTTGTCGAGCACTACCGGGAAAAAGAGCTGGGGCCGGATTGCACCAAAACGCGGAAGACGCAGGTCACCTACATAGGCTATTTCCGAAAGTGGATTTTGCCCAGGTGGGGAAGCTATCACGTAACCGAGGTCAAAGCAGTCGCGGTGGAGCAGTGGCTTCGTTCCCTCAAGTATGCAAACGGAAGCAAAGCCAAAGCTCGAAACATCATGAGCGCGGTTTTCAATCACGCTGTCAGGTGGGAATGGCTTGATGTGAATCCCATACGCATGGTGCGTCAAAGCGCCAAGCGGACCAGGATGCCCATTGTGCTTTCCATCGAGCAAATTGCGGCACTGCTTCGATTCCTGAAGGAGCCTACGCGCACGATGGTATTCCTCGCCGTGTTCACGGGCCTTCGGGTTGGGGAGTTGTTAGGCCTCAAGTGGAAGGATATCGATTTTCAGAAGATGGAGGTCCATGTCATCCGCTCGATCGTCATGCAACACGTGGGCGACTGTAAGACCGAAGCCTCTCGCAAGCCGGTTCCGCTCGACTTGCGACTGTCTAAGGTTTTGTGGAACTGGCGACTGCATAGTCCTTACCCAACCGATGAGGACTGGGTATTCGCCAGTCCGCACAGCGGAGGCAAACTGCCGTACTGGCCGGGTTCGCTGTACAAGGCGCATCTGGAGCCAGCGGCGAAAGAGATCGGAATCGTGGGCCATTTCGGTTGGCACACGTTCCGGCATACGTACGCGACGCTCCTCAAGGGGAACGGCGAGGACGTGAAGGTTGTGCAGGAGTTAATGCGGCACGCAAACATCTCGGTCACTCTGAACGTCTATGCGCAAGCAATCACGCAAACCAAGCGAGACGCGCAGAGCCGAGTTGTGAGCTTGCTGCTCGACAAAAACGAAGAAAAACCAAACACCGAGGCTTATCGGACCGTAACGGACCTACAAAATTCTGGAGGGGATTTGCAAGTGGTTGATAAGGTTGGCGTCCCCGGCGGGATTTGAACCCGCGTTACCGCCGTGAAAGGGCG
>Ga0181523_10000987_pt1 | contig 31645 bp, 25 predicted proteins | sample PEATcosm2014_Bin_43_FD_119752 | JGI IMG/M metagenome (GOLD analysis project Ga0181523, IMG submission 119752) | Peatland microbial communities from MTU Mesocosm Facility, Houghton, MI, USA - PEATcosm2014_Bin05_30_metaG | ecosystem: Environmental > Terrestrial > Soil > Wetlands > Peat | place... | reverse complement strand
TGAAGTCGATTGCTTTGGCGGCTTATCCGGCAGCGGATGAAAAACAGGTCGATCTCGGCGCGGAGACGGAGATGGCGATTCTGCAGGACTTGATCGTCAGCGTGCGCAATCTGCGGGCAGAGTTGAAAGTCGAGCCTAAGGTCAAAGTGCCGATTGAAGTGTTTGCGCATGAGCCAGAGATTCGCGCAATGCTTGAACGGAATCTAACAGCCATTGAGCGACTGGCGGGCGTGGAGAAGGTCACATTCGTAGAGGCGTCGCTCGAGAAAGTGCCCGGCGCGCGCAGCACGTCGCGGTTCGACGTGCACGTCGTCTACGAGAAGAAGATTGATGTGGCGGCGGAATGCGAGCGCCTAAAGAAGGAGTTGGAGAAGATAGAGAAGGAGATCTCCAACGGGCAGAGGCAGGTTTCGAATGAACAGTTTTTGGCGAAGGCTCCGGCGAAAGTGGTTGAAGGGCTGAAGGCACGGGCTGAGGAGCTGAAGGTGCTGCGGGAGAAGACGCTGGCGAAGTTGAAGGAAATCAGTGGCTAGTGGTCAGTGGTCGGTGGCCAGTATGCGCGCCAATAATTCCCGCATCGACCTGTCCGCAACCGAACACTGCCCACTGGCCACCGACCACTGCTTTTATGGACTGGAATTCTCGACGCATAACGGCGATTCTGGAGAACGCGCTCAACGAAGATCGGGCGACGCGCGACGCGACCAGCTACGCCTGTATCGATCCCAACCAGCGCGCTTCGGCGACGATTATCGCCAGGCAGGAGTGCATTCTGGCTGGGCTTGGATGCGTGCCGCGGATTCTCGATGTCTACGCGGCGCTCGATGGCGCGGTCACTTCGCATTACGAGGTGACGAGCCATCCTTCGATCTTCGATGGCATCCGCGTGACCCCGGGGCAGCAGATCGCGGTAATCCGACATAACGCGCGGGTGATTCTGTCTTGCGAGCGGGTAATCCTGAATTTTCTGCAGCGCATGGCCGGCATCGCGACCACCACTCGCAAGTTTGTGGATGCGGTGGAAGGCACGCACGTGCGAATTCTTGATACTCGCAAAACGGCGCCGGGACTGCGCGTGATCGATAAGTACGCGGTGCGCTGCGGTGGCGCGCTGAATCACCGGCTGGATCTCTCCGACGGCGTGTTGATCAAGAGCAATCACATTGCGCTGGCCGGGGGCGCGATTCCGGCACTGGAGCACGCGATCCGTAACCGGCGAGGCCGGCAGCCGATTGAGATTGAAGTGCGGTCGCTGGAAGAACTGCAGCAGGCGCTGGACCACGGCGCAGAGGCGATCCTGCTCGACCATGTCAGCGTCGAGCATGTGCGTAAGGCGGTCGAAATTTGTTCGAGCCACCGGCGGCGGATTCCGCTGGAGTGCGCCGGCGGCATCAATCTGGAGAACGTGCGGTCCTACGCCGAGACCGGCGTGGATTTCATCTCGGTCGGGGCGCTGACACAGTCATCGACAGCGGTGGATATGAGTTTGAGAGTCACGCCGGCTTAGGGTTCGGCGGCTGGATGTTCGCTGTTCGCCCTTCGCTGTTCGCAAAACCAACGCGGTCAGTCAATAGCGAACGACGAACAGCGAGCGACTCGCTATAATTCCCTCCATCGCAGCCTCCACCAAAACTCGCAGCTTACCGTCCGTGCACAAAGCGACCGATGTTCGCCTCGGCCGCATCGTGCGCCTGCTCATGAGCCACGCGACCGTGGTCGTCAGCGGCACGAAAATTGCCGAAGAGATCGGGACGAGCCGGTCGGAAGTTTGGCGGCTGATTTCGCAACTGCGCGGGTTGGGCGTGGATGTCGCTGGACATCCGGCAACGGGCTATCGCTTGCGCGCGGTTCCCGACTTGCTGCTGCCGGAGATGTTGGCGCCGTCGTTGAAGGGTACGATCTTTGGAGGTGGCCCAGGTGGGGGCTCAGGAGGCGCCTCGGGCGGTGCCAAGCAGATCCATCACTATTACAAGATCGGCTCGACCAATTCCGAGGCAATGCGCTCCGCGGCGGAGGGCGCGCCCGAAGGCAGCGTATTTCTCGCCGAAGAACAGCTCAGTGGACGCGGGCGTGGCGAACACACCTGGCATTCGGCGCGGTCAACCGGTATCTACTGCTCGGTGATTCTGCGTCCGGTGATGCCACCTTCGGATGCGCTGATTTTTTCACTGGCTGCCGGGCTGGCGGTGCGTGCGGCGGTGGCGGAAATTGCGCCCCGACTTCTGGCCGATCTGAAATGGCCGAACGACCTGCTGCTGGGCGGCAAGAAATTCTGCGGCATTCTCACCGAGATGAATGCCGAGGCAACGCGGGTGCGCCATCTGGTCCTGGGAATGGGAATCAACGTCAACCAGGTGAAGTTTCCCTCGGAGCTGCGCGAAATTGCGACTTCGTTGCGGATCGAGACTGGCACGGAGTGGTCGCGCGTGGAACTCTGCGCTGCTTTGCTAAGATCGCTCGACCGGGAATATCGGAGCTTGACTGAGGATGCGGGAGCGCGAGATGCGATCCTGCGCCGCTTCGAGCAGAGCTCGTCGTCGGTGCGCGGCAGAAAAGTGAGCATCCTGGTGAACAGCGAGGAAAACGGCGGACTGGCGGGCGTTACCGAAGGATTGGATGAGCGTGGATTCTTGCGCATAAGAACGGCGGAGGGGTTGCAGACGGTGGTGAGTGGAACGGTGAGAACCATTTCCACTTTGTGATTTGTGATTGGTAATTGGGGAGCAGGGGCTTTTCCAATTGCAAATTACCAATCAGAAATTACAAATTTTCCTACCACTATGCTTCTAGTCATCGATGTCGGGAATACGAACACGGTGCTGGGCGTTTTCGAGCGGGTGGCGCACCGTCCGGGCGAGGATGTGACCACGGAAACGGCGCGTTACGAGCGTCTGGTTGCAAACTGGCGCGTCGGCTCGCATCTGACTCGTACGGTCGACGAGTACGGAGTGATCTTCCGTAACCTTTTCGCTATGGATAACCTGGAAGTTTCGGGTGTGCATGGGATCGTGATTTCATCGGTGGTGCCTCCGCTCGATTCGGTGTTGCGGCAAGTGTGCGAGCGCTATTTCAATACCAAGCCGCTGTTTATCGAGCCGGGCGTGAAGACGGGCATGCAGGTGCTGTATGACAATCCCGCGGAAGTGGGCGCGGACCGGATCGTGAACGCTGTGGCCGCGTTTGAAAAATATGGCGGGCCGTGCGTGATTGTGGACTTTGGCACGGCGACGACCTTCGACTGTATTTCGAAGAAGGGCGAGTACATGGGCGGCGTGATTTGTCCGGGGATTGGGATTTCGGCGGACGCTCTGTTTCAGCGCACGTCGCGACTGCCGCGGGTGGAGATTCGCAAGCCGGCGCGGGTGATTGGATCGAACACGGTCGGCAGTTTGCAGTCGGGGCTTTACTACGGATATCTCGGACTGGTCGACGGGATCCTGGAACGGCTGGTGGATGAACTGGGGGCGGAGACGCGAGTGATTGCGACGGGCGGCCTGGGATCGCTGATTGGCACCGCTTCACACTTTATTAAAGATGTGGACGAGCTTCTCACCCTGGAGGGGCTGCGCATCATATGGGATCGGAACCAGTTGTCATCCTTCCGCCGCGATGCCGCGCCGAAATCAAAGGCGCCCGCGCCGGCCAAGGCTTTAGGTATCGACGCGAAAGCGTGGCCCTCACCGAAGTCCCCTAAATCGCGTTGAACCGCCGTGGAAAATTACTTCAATTACTTCACGGAAATCGAAGAGCACTACTTGCGGCGACGAGGGACTCATCTGCTGCTTTCAACGCTCGATTGGGCTTTGATCGAGACCTGGAAAAGCGCGGGGGTTCCGCTAGAGGCCGTGCTGCGCGGAGTGGATGACGCTTTTGACAAGTACGATCAGCGTCCGTCGAAATCGAAGAAGGTGAACAGCCTGGCGTATTGCTCGCAGGCCGTGTTGGCGGCGGCGGAAGATATGAAGGAAGCGGCGGTCGGTGCGACTGGCGACGAGAAACCGCGGCCACCCGGATTCGAAGCGGCGCAAATTGCGGCGTTTTTGCGAGAGAATGCTGGGCGGCTTGAAAAAGCGAAGCTGCGGGAGCGCGCGGGATTCGCGATTGGAGCGCTGGCGCGGGAAGAAGCAGCTTCGCTGCGCGCGATGGCGGAGGCTATCGAACTTACGGGGAAGCTGCCGCGGCTGGAAGATCTGGAGCGGCGGCTGACGGTGCTAGAGGAAAAGTTGTTTGCGGTGTTGATGGCGGTGACTCCCGACGAGGACCTCGTGAATGTTCGCGCCGAGGCGGATCGGGACATTGCGCCCTACCGGCGGAACATGACGGCGGCGCAGGTTGAGCAGTTGCATAAACAATATGTTCATAAGCGGCTGCTGGAGCGGTGCGGCGTCCCGCGGCTGAGTTTGTTCTACATGCACTAAGATCGTGGGGGCGGACACTCCTGTCCGCCTAACTGTGTGCTCCCATCGTCCGGCACAGCAAGAGTGCCCGCGCTACACTTACCCCTTGCTTCTCTCCATCGAAAAGCTGATCTACGGCGGTGACGGGCTAGCGCGCACTCCGGCCGGAGCGGACGGGCGCAGCATGGCGGTGTTTGTGCCGTTTGTGCTGCCAGGAGAGCGGGTCGAGGCCGAGATCCGGCAAGAGAAGCCTGGGTTCGTGCGAGGCTTGGTGGCAGAGATGATCGAGGCGTCGCCCGATCGCGTCAAAGCTCGCTGTCCGTACTTCCAGCATTGCGGCGGATGCCATTACCAGCACATTCCCTACGAGCGTCAACTGGAGTTCAAGGCTGAAATTCTGTGCGAGACATTGCGGCGGCTTGCAAAAATCGAACTGAAATCCGACATTCGCCTGCACGCTTCTCCTGCATGGAACCATCGCAATCGGACGCGTCTGCAGGTGCGGACTGCGCCGGAATTTCCACCCCAGACCGGCAAAACCGGCCGTTCTGGGGACCCCGGATTTGCGCTGGGGTATTTCCGGTTTGGATCGCACGAATTCCTTCCGGTGCGCGAATGTCCGATCAGCTCGCCGCTAATCAATCGCGTGATGGCGCGAATGCTTGAACTGCGCGGATTGAATTGTCCGGCGGCGATTGAAGAGATCGAGCTGTTCGCGGACGCGGCGGACGAGCGTCTGCTGGCTTGGGCATTCTGCGGGCGCGAGGCTGACCCGCGGGATTTGTCCCACTGGGCGGAGAGGCTCGAGCGCGAGGTGCGGGAAATCAGCGGCGTGACATTTTTCTCTTCGCGGCGCCGATTTTCGCAGGGGCGATTAGAAGACGATTCCCCGATGGATCCGAAGTCACTGGTGCAATCGGGCGCGAAGGCAATTCGCTATCGAACCAAGAACCACGAGTATCAGGTCAGCGCGGGAGCCTTCTTTCAGGTGAACCGCCATCTGATCGACGAATTGGTTTCGGTCGTGACCGGCAACGCCAGCGGCGACGTCGCGCTCGACCTCTACGCCGGTGGGGGATTGTTTTCCGCGGGTTTGGCACGGAGTTTTCGTCACATTTTTGCTGTAGAGGCGTCACAGACATCGCATGTCGATCTTGTGCAGAATGGGCCTGCGAACGTGAAAGCGGTCGGCGCGCGAACCGAGGATTTCCTTAGGAGCGATTACCTGAGAAGCCGGCCGGTACGGAAGCGTCCTGACTTGGTTGTTCTGGACCCTCCCCGCACCGGTGCCGGCAAGGCGGTGATCCGCTCTCTGGTGGATCTCGGAGCGCCTGTTGTCCGCTATGTTTCGTGTGATCCGGCGACGCTGGCTAGGGACCTAGTCCCCCTCGTGTCCGCTGGCTATCACATCGAGGAAGCACACTTATTCGATCTCTTTCCTGAGACGTTTCACATCGAATCGGTGATGCTGCTGGCGCGCTGACCGCTTTCACGTCGCCCATTTCCTCCTGGAAGACGGGTGGTTGGCCGAGGGCCTCGGCGCAAGCAACAAGCGCGCTGAGGCCCCGCTCGTCCTCGCGAATCAGTTCTCAGTTCCCGGCTCTCAGTTCTCAGTAAAACGTAGGGGGTTCTCCAATGAGAGCTGAGAACCGGGAACTGAGAAACTCTTAGTGGGTTTTCCACAGCTAATGACACCAAATCGGAATTCGCCACGGCAGCCGTTGTTCTGGGCGGCGGTCGTATTTTCGCTCGGTCTGTGGACGGGCGTACGAGCCTGGCGGCCGCCGTCGTGGTGGGTGTTCGCGGTAGTGGCCGTCGTTCTCGCAACGTCATTTTTTCTTTCGAAGCGAGCTTGGCTGGCCAAGGCGCTCTCTTTGGGGGCGTGGGTTCTTCTCGGCGCTTTTCTGATTCAGGTTCGCGATCAGCGGCCGGGCGAACTTCGGCAGGATGACGCTCGCATTCTTGCGCTGGTGGATGGCAGTGCCGTCACACTCACGGGGCGTGTGATGCGCGAAGGATATGCCCGGGCCGCGGGGCCGCGGTCGATTCGCCAATCCATTGATGTGGAGACGGAAAAGATCACGAGCCCGGACGAAAGCTGGCCGGTGAGGGCTGGGGTCCGGCTGACGGTCAACGAGAGAGTAGAGAATTCCGGGACGGGGGAGGCGCCCGTCTCTCCACTTTCTCTGACTTACGGTACGCGGCTGCGCATTATCGCGAAGCTGCATCCGGCACGCAACTATCGCAATCCCGGAGCCTTCGATTACGAAGGCTATCTGCGCGACAACGGCGTCAGTGTGCTGGGATCGGCGGAGGCAACAGATATTGAGCGGCTTCGCGGGTTTTCCGGCAGCCGCATTGAACTCTGGCGGACGCGCGTTCACGCGAGCATCGTGGCCAAGATTCACCAGCTGTGGCCGCCGCCGCAGGCCTCGCTCATGGATGCCATGGTGCTGGGCGAAGAATCATTTCTGCGCAATGCGACGCGCACCGAGTACCAGCGCTCGGGGACGTATCACGTGCTGGTTGTTTCCGGCATGAACCTGAGCATCCTGGCGTTCGCCATTTTTTGGACGCTGCGCCAGTTTCGCGTGGATCCCGCCGTGGCGGCCATCACCACCGTTGTGGTCTCGTTCGCATATGCGTTCGTGGTCGGGGTCGGTCCACCGGTGTGGCGCGCCGCCATGATGCTGGCGACTTACTTAGGTGCGCGTCTGCTGTATCGCGAACGCAACATGATGAACGCCATCGGAGCGGCGGCGTTGGGGGTCCTGATCGCCGATCCACATGCCTTGTTTGGCGCCAGTTTTCAGCTGACGTTTCTGGCCGTCTTCATCATTGCGGGCATCGGTTCACCGATTCTGGAACGGACAACCTTGCCGTACGCGCGCGGATTACGGCTGTTGCGGGCGGCGAGCTACGATTTGCACGTCGCTCCTGAGGTGGCGCAATTCCGCCTCGATTTGCGGTTGATCGCAGGGCGGCTGAAGAGATTCATTGGCGACCGTCTGAGCCTGACCGTGCCCGCGATCTTCATGCGGGTGGCAATTGGACTCGGCGAATTGATTTTCATCTCGGCGTTGATGCAGGCCGGATTGGCGCTGCTCATGGCCTACCACTTTCATCGCGCGACTACCATGGGAATGCCAGCTAACCTGGCGGTGATTCCGCTCACCCAGGTGCTGATGCCCGCCGCCGCCGCCGCTGTTGGCTTGGGCTACATCTCGACCGCGTTGGCCAAGCCTGCGGTTTGGATTTCCGGCCTCGCGCTCGAAGGAATCGCTGGCACGGTGCACCGGTTAGGCGGCGCCCAGGTTGCTGGCACATCGATCGCCGACTTGCGGGTGGCCATGCCTTCGCTCGCCATGATCCTGGCCTCGCTTGCCGCGCTGCTGCTCGCCATGCAGGCCGCGCGGTTTCGTCGCTCGCGCCTGGCGGGTTTCGCGTCGGTGGCATTGCTGTTCGGCGTCGCCGTCTGGATTGCGTTTGTCCCCTCGCGCCCTCACCTTCGTGCCGGCGTCATGGAGATGACGACCATCGACGTCGGACAAGGCGATTCCATTCTGCTGGTCACGCCCGAGGGCCGCGCCCTGCTCATCGATGCCGGAGGCTTGCCGCAGTGGATGCATTCGGACTTCGATCTCGGCGAACAGGTGGTCTCTTCGTACCTTTGGAATCGAGGCATCGATCATCTCGACCTGGTCGCGATCACGCATCCTCATGCCGACCACCTGGGCGGAATGCCCGCGGTGATTGCGAATTTCCATCCGCGAGAACTCTGGATGAGCATCGACAAACCGGTGGGTGAATTGGCGGCGATCGTTGCGCAGGCTCAGAAAGCGGGAATACAGGTCTCAGTGAAAAAAGAAGGCGATCAATTCGATTACGGTGGAGCGCATTTTCACATGCTTGCTCCCGGACGCGACCAGATCACCGGCTCGATGCGGCCGAACGACGATTGCCTGGTGTTTACCGCTACGTTTGCAGAAACGACCGCGTTGCTTGAGGGAGACGCGGAGCGTGCGGCGGAACAACGCGTCGTGGAAGAGCGTCCGGGGGAGGCGATGCTGCTGAAGGTCGCGCATCACGGCAGCGCAAGCGGAACTTCCGCCGATCTGCTCGCAACCGTTCATCCCCGCTACGCGGTCATTTCCGTCGGCGCGCGAAATGTGTATGGACATCCCCGCCGCGAAGTGCTGGAACGGTTACAACAGGCCAGAGTGAAAACCTACCGCACCGACGAGGAGGGCGCGGTCAGTTTTTACTTGGACGGCAAGTCCGTGACTCCGGACGTCGCGCTCATCCACTGACTCCACCCCGTCTCTGTGGGAAATCAGCGTCCTTACCCCGTGATATCCGCCGTTTCGTCATCGAGGGGCGGCAATTTACGGTACGCCGCAATAATCTTCTCCGCTTCAGGCGCGTCTTCTTCGCGCACCAGAATGACGGTTCCCCCGACACCGGGAAACGCGTTCTGGACCGCGTCAATGGATTTCAAGTCCGATTCGATCCCGGCAGATTGAAGCAAGCCCTGTACGACGATGGCTTCGTTCTCCTGCTCCGCATCGAAAATCTTGACGAGTTTCTCGTTCGGTTCGGGTTGAGGCGAGGGGTTTGGCATGCGTCCTCCGTAAAACTGTCTGTTAACAGATTACGGCAGTCACTATGCGCCTGTCTTGCCGGTGTCTTTGCAGGTCACGAAGGTGTACGGCCAAGGGCAGCTTGATTCGCGGGCGGAAGCTGGCACAATGGCAAGTGGGGCGTAACGCGAGGGACGAGGTCAACATCCAACATTCAAAGATCGACAACCAAAGAACATCATCCAAGGTGCGGCATCCAGAGATCGCCATTTAAAGAACCACGGGGGCAGTATGGAAGTTCAACCAGCCGGCCAGCCAGGCAGAGAGCACAATGAGCGCACGGAGGAGGCCCGACGACTGCGCCGCCTGCAGGTGATGATGAGCATGGTCATGTCGGTGATCAGCCAGGACCCCGATCTGACGCTCGAAGAGGCCGCCGAGATGGCCGCGAATGCCCGCCGGGCCGCTCTGAGCATGTTCCCTGATAAGGAACTCGCCTACGACATTCTCTACCGGCCTCGCCTGCAGCGGCTGATGAATGAACGCTTCCGGCTGCAGTAAAAGTCTTGCGGCACAGCTATCCTCCGCCTTGACCCCGCCTTACCCCGGCTTCTAAACTCCGACTGGGGTGCACCATGCGCAAACTGATCTGGGTTCTGTGTATTGCTGCGGCATTCTCCGGCGCGGCGGCTGCCGACGAAGGTCATCATCACGAGGAGGTCACGCAGGACCAATTGGGCACTGTCCATTTTCCCGTATCTTGTACTCCCGACGCGCAGAAGACCTTTGAAAAAGGTGTCGCACTGTTGCATTCGTTCTGGTACGAAGAGGCGGAGAAGACTTTTCTCGATGTCGAGAAGCAGGACCCGAAGTGCGCGATGGCGTACTGGGGCGAGGCTATGAGCCTGTGGCATCAGCTCTGGAATCACCCGGACTCGGCCACCATTGAGCGGGCCTCGGCGGAGTTGAAGAAGGCCAACAAGGTGAAGGCCCCAACCGACCGTGAGCGCGATTACATCGAGGCCCTGAAGGCGTTCTACTCCAACAGCAAGAAAGCGGACAACGACGTCCGCGCACGGGCTTACTCCGCAGCCATGGAGAAGGTGTACCAGAAGTATCCGGATGACCACGAGGCGGCTGCCTTTTATGCGCTCTCGCTGCTGGCGTCGGAGCCCGACAACGACACCACATTCGCCAACCGCAAGCAGGCCGGTGCGATCCTGGAGAAGCTCTTCGACGTGGAACCCAATCATCCGGGCATCGCGCACTACCTGATCCACACCTACGACAAGCCGCAACTTGCGCAACTCGGCTTGCCCGCCGCTCGCCGGTACGCGCAGATCGCTCCCGCAGCTCCGCATGCGCTGCACATGCCATCGCATATCTTTGCACGACTCGGGCTCTGGCAGGACGACATCCATTCGAACCTGGCCTCAATTGCGGCGACGCGCAAGGCTACGGAGATGCACATGGGTGGCGAAGGCCACCAGTTCCACGCCATGGATTACCTCGTGTACGCCTATCTGCAGAGTGGACGGGAAGCCGATGCCCTCAAAGTAATCGAAGAAGTGAAAGCCATGCCGCCAATGAAAGACATGTATGGCATGGGATACGATCCTCGGACCTACGCTCTGGTCGCATTTCCCGCGCGCTACGCGTTGGAGTTGCACCACTGGGCCGAAGCGGCTTCTTTGACGCCTGTTCCCGATGCGCAGACCGGGGACGCTGGTATCACCTATTGGGCGCGGGCAATCGGAGCCGCCCGCAGTGGAAACGTCGCGCAGGCACGTACTGATATCGAACACATTGAAGCTATTCACAAAACTCTTCTCGATCAGAAGAAGAAAAGCTTCGCCGAGGCGGTAGATCAGGATCGGAGGGAAGCGGCGGCGTGGCTGGATCACGCGCAAGGCAAGAACGACGAGGCCACTGCGGCCTTACGCGCAATTGCCGAAAAGCAGGAAGCATCCGGAGACGAATCCGATAACGAAACGCCTGCGCGAGAGATGCTCGCCGACATGCTGCTCGAGATGAAGCGTCCGGAACAGGCTCTCATAGAATACAAGACGGGTTTGAGGTTCTTCCCGAATCGCTTTAACAGCCTCTATGGCGCGGCTCAGGCGGCGGAGATGGCGGGACAAGCTTCCGAGGCAACGGAATATTACGCCGTGCTGGTCAAGACTTGCGAAGGGTCGAACTCACTGCGACCGGAACTAGCGAAAGCGAAGCAGGCGGTGGTGGCCCAGAAGTAGGGTCTACTGCTCGATCATTTCTCGATCCTCTGCAGCCTGAACAACAGCGTACCCCATCCCAGTTTGGCGCGCATTTGCACCGGCGTGTGGCTCGGATCCTCCGAATACCACACCCACACCTTGCCCTTGGACTGCAAGGGGCCAGAGGTGGCTTCGGCCGTAACCAGCAAGGCCGGGAAAGTTCCGGCCGGCACTTTGATCCGCTCGCGCTTCTCCACAGTGGCATGGACGATGGTCGTCTTCCCGTCGCTGATCGGGAACTCGTAGTTAGCGCCGAGTAGCAGCGGCAGCGACTGCAGATAGTAGAAGCCGGTGATGACGTCGGTGGCGCAGCCGGCAAGATCGTTTTCGACGTGCTTGGTCTCACTGGTTTTCAGGCTCTTTTCATCGAGCGTGCTTTTCTTGTGCTCGTAATCGAAGTGGATCGAAGTCTCGCGTTTGTGCGCGCCTTCCTCGCTATGTTTGAAGATCGAGAGCGAGCAGAACGTCCGCGGATCGAAATGCGACTCAAAGCGGTCGTGCACAGGAAAAATGACGTTGACGGCTCCAGCAGATTCGGCGGTCGCGGTAACCTTGCGGTCGGTCCCAGCGGTTTCCATTCTCACCACACCGGTTCCGGCCGTGATCAAATGCCACTCCGCCGAATAGACGTAGCTTCGTCCGTCGGGGAAAGGATAGTTGGGACGAGGAGGCGCGATGTGCACGGGACCGGGACCGATCGTTGCTTCAGGCGGGCCTTGCTGTGCTGACATAACCGCAATCAGAAAGCAAAATGGACCGCTAAGGGCGAAAGCACACGCGATGCGGTAATGACGGAGGAATGTCAGCACTGGTCCCGATAGCCTTGTTTTCGCAGTCCCTTGTGGAGCGGACCCCTGATTAGCGAACCTCTGTGGAGTGAACCTGACGGCAGACTATCACACCATCCTTGTCACACCATCCTGAAGATTAGCTTGACGACAAGAACGGCCAGCACGACCACGCAGCCAATGCTGGCCTCGTATTCGCGGTGCTTCCAATAGCGCGCGGAGGAGTACGCAGTTTGCGCGCTGCGGTAAGGCGTAAGCCTCGGCAGCATGCGCGGCACATGCCGGGAATAATCGTCATAGTCGGGAAAAGTCTGTCGCAGGTACCGCTCTTCGCCGGCGATCACCGGAATGTAAATCACGGCGAACATCGCGAGCATGATCGCGACAATCCACCAACTGCGCGCCGCGATAGCGAAGCCTGCGGCCAGCATCAGCGAGCCGAGGTACAGAGGGTTGCGAGTGTAGGCATAGGGGCCGCTGGTGGTGAGCTGCTTGTCTTTTTGCACGTGTCCGGAAGCCAGTCCACGCAAGACTAGTCCGGGAAGCATCACCAGTGCGCCCGTGATGAGCGAAGTTTTTGTGGGCCGCGCCAACCAGACGTACACAATCGTGAAGATAAATCCCAGCGGCACGCGGATGCGGCGGGCCACGCGCGACCAGGTATCGCTTGTGGTCTGCGAGGAGTGCGATCCGGATTCTGAGGCTTCAATCACTTTAATTCTGCCATATGACTCTGCAACAGCTTCCGCGCTGCGCTGACGACATCGCCGACAGTGATCTCGAGCAGGCCCTGTTCCGGTTCGCGGCGCCGGCTATGATCGGTCATGCTGCTCGCGCTTCGCAGCACAATCGATCGTGTCTCGAATGGGCCGTTGCGCGCTGGATTTGTCGGACCAAAAATTGCCACTACCGGAATTTTCAAAGCGGCCGCCATGTGCATCGGTCCGGTGTCTCCGCCAATGAAGAGGCGAGCCCGGCGCGTGAGCGCGATCAACTCAGAAATCGAACAGGAAATCTTTCGCGCAGCCCCTTCGCCAGCGGCTTCCACGGCCACGGCCAACCCTTCTTCTCCCGGCCCGTAGTTTACGAGCGAGCATAATCCATCTTTTGCAAGTTCCTTCGCAACCTGTCCGTAACGCTCGGCTGGCCACATCTTTGCGCCCCAGCCCGCGCCAGGATTGAGAATCACGAAGTCGTTCAGATCCGCCATGAGGCCAGCGATCTTGTTCTCCGCATCCGGGTCCACGGGAAGCTCTACCTGAGCTTCCGCCGTTGGAGTTGGAATGATCGCCGTTGGAACGATCGCCATTGGAACGACCGCTCCCGCCAGCGCCAGTGCCTCCTGGACGACATGAGTGCCGCTCGTTTTCACGAGCACATTTCGTGTGTAAAACATGCTGGCAGCGTTCTCACGCGATTGTGCATTCCCATACACAATGGACGCGCCCGACCAGCGTGCCAGCAGTGCAGAACGCACCGCGCCCTGAAAATCAATCACTGCGTCGTATCGAATTCCGCGCAACTCACTCAACCCCACCGCCATCTGCTGCCAGGTGTTGAATGAAAACACCGCGTGGCGCCATTCCGCCGTGTTGACAGAATGGACACGGTCAACCAGCGGACGCTGCGGAGAGCGCCGTCCCGAACGCGGATAGCGCAATGTGCACAGCAGTTCCGCCCAGCGCTCTTCGATAAGCCATCCCAAGGTCGCGTGAGGAAAAGCGCGACGCAGCGCAGCCGCGGCTGGCAGAGTGTGAATGATGTCTCCCATGGCGCTGAGGCGCACAATGAGCAGGCTATCGAATCGCGGCATGTCGGCCGGAACAAAAAAGGAGTCAGTCATTCTTGTCCCTGCCCTTGTCCCCGCCCGCATCGCTGTTCGCACCGCCTCACGATTTTCGCGGCCCCAGCCGCGAGCGCGAACGAATGATCTCGGTGGCCGAGTGATTCTTGGGATCGCCCACGATAACGACACTGCCTCCGCAGGCTTCGACCTCGTCGCGTTCCGGGACGCTCTCCACCGTGTAGTCAGTGCCCTTGGCATGAAAGTCAGGGCGGATTTCGCGAATGATGGCGCGCACGTCTTCTTCCGGAAAAACAACGACGCCGTCAACGTCTGCCAGAGACGCCAGAATTTCTGCACGTTCTTCCGCCGGCATCACGGGCCGCCCTGCACCCTTCAAAGCGCGCACGGAAGCATCGGCGTTCACCGCGACAATCAGTTTGCCGCCGAGTTCCCGCGCGGCATGCAGGTAGCGTACATGGCCAACATGCAGCAGATCGAAACATCCGTTGGCCAGAGTCACGCGTTCGCCAGCCAGGCGCCAATCCGCCACCCGTTGCTGAAGTTCGTCGCGTGAAAGAATCTTCGAATGGATTGATGTGCTCAATGATCCCGATCTGATCGTGTGGAAGCGGGGCAAAGCCCGGTCCCCCCACTCTAATGCTCGCGAGCGACCGGCGGCGCCTTATCTGTTGCCTCCAGCAATTCCTGCTGGCTGACCGTGGCCGTGCCCCGCTTCATCACCACGATGCCGCCCGCGTAGTTTGCCAGGTAGGCGGCCTCTTCGGCGGTTGCACCCGCAGCCAGAGCAGCGGTAAATGTCGCGATGACGGTGTCGCCCGCTCCGGTCACGTCGGCGACTTCATCGCTGCCGGAAATCGGAATATCCACCGGCTTGTGACGGCGTGGGAAAACCACCATGCCGTCTTTGCCACGCGTGATCAGCAGCGATTCCAAATTCATCGCGCCTGCGATCTGGTCTCCGGCGGCCACAAGGCGTTCCCAGTCGTTGCCGATGCGGATGCCGAGAACTTCTTCTACCTCAGATTCATTCGGCGTTGCCGCCGTTACCCCGGAAAACTCGAGCATGCGATGGCGCGAATCGAGCGCTACCGGAACCTTCTCAATCCCGCGCTTTTCCCGAATCGCATTCAGCAGAGTTGGTGTCGCCGCGCCGTATCCATAGTCGGAAACCAGCAGCGCATCGGAGGCGCGTGTGTATTCGCGCGCGGCGAGTACGAACTCGCGCCGCAAATGCGAATTGGGGCCTTCGGTGGGCTCGCGGTCAAGCCGCACGACCTGTTGTCCGGCGGTGTGCGCAAAACCGGCCAGGATGCGCGTTTTGGTCACGGTGGTGTAGCTCTTGTCTTTCAAGACACCGCTGACCGGGATGCGCTTGTGGCGGAAAGCGCGCAGCAGCAGCTTCCCCGGCTCGTCGTCCCCCACGACCCCAACCGGCAAGACATTCACTCCGAGGTCGGCAAGGTTGTAGATGGCATTCGCGCCGCCGCCGGGAACCACTTTGCGGTCGCGGTGCTTCAAAATAAGCACGGGCGCTTCGCGTGAGACGCGAGAAATCTCGCCGAACACGAACTCGTCGGCGACCAGATCCGCGAGCACAGTTACGGTAAGCTTGGGGAAAGATTCGACGATCTTTCGCAAACGCTCATTTTCCTTAATATGTCTTGTCATCAATCTGTTTCGTCATCTGGCGCAACTAAGATTTTCTCACGAGCGGGGCTTCTGGTCTCGGATTCTGGCGAAAACGGTCCTCGCTAAAATGGCATCCACAACCTCATTGGGATGGTCGATGGTAAGGTCGAGCGCGGCGATCGCGAATGGCATGAGTCCTTCCTGAAAGGACCCCAGATTGACCGCATCTTTTTCCGTGGTCAGGAAACCGTCGGCGTCGAGCTTGCCGCGCATGGCAAGCAGGCGGTCGATGTCACTTCTGTCATAGGCATGGTGGTCGCAAAACCTGACTTCTGCCGCAGGCGCGATTCCGGCGGCACGCACCTGGGCGAAGAACTGTTGCGGCCTCGCGATACCGCAAAAGACAATCGGCGCGGTGGAAACAGCGGGCACGACGACTTCTCGCTGCATCCGCCAGATAAGTTTCCCTTGCCGAGCGAAATTTCTAAGCATCGTCTCCTGTGCAGAAAACTCACCCGGCAGTACGATTGCGTCCGAGCGGCGCAGCGACGACAGCGGCTCGCGCAGATGCCCTGAAGGCAGCAGCCTGTCGTCGAAGTCGCTGTCCGTCATCAGCACGATGTCGAAGTCGCGAACCAGAGAACGATGCTGAAAGCCGTCGTCGAGGATGTGCAGTTGCGCTTGGAATTTTTGCTCGGCGACTCGGCCAGCCTCGTAGCGGCTTTCGCCGACGATCACGGGGACACCCAGTCTCCGCGCGATCAGCAGGGGCTCATCGCCAAAGTCGGAGGCCTTGCCATCAACCTCCACTACCAGAACGCCGCGAGTGTTGCGGCCGTATCCGCGCGAGAGTACGTCGAAGCGAATGCCACGGGTTTTCAGCAGTTCGCCTAACGCAATTACGAACGGAGTCTTGCCCGCCCCGCCCGTCGACAGATTGCCGACGCTGACCACGGGTTGCTGCAGCCGCCGCGAAGGCAGCACGCCGCGATCGAACAGCGCGTTTCGCAGAGCGGTAGCAGCACCGTAAACTCCGGTGAGCGGATTCATGATGAAACACCCATCAGCTGGAGCAGCGCCGAGACCGTCCTGTCCGTAGCGCCGCGTTGGGATTCGAGCGCCGCCAGCGCGTTTCGGCCGAGCGTCTCCCGCTCGGCGCTGTTGTCGACCAACTCCATGAAAACCAGCGGCAGCTCCGCCAACCCGACGATGCGGACCGCATTGCGACTGGCAAAGAAATTGACGACCTCGCGAAAATTCTCGTAGTGGTTGCCGGTGACGATTGGAACGCCCTGGAGCGCGGGCTCAAGAATGTTGTGTCCGCCGCGCGGCACCAGGCTGCCACCGACGAACGCGACCGTAGCCAGCGAATAGAGCGCGGCCAATTCCCCGATGCTATCAACCAGAAACACGCCGCCGGCAAGCGGTTCGCCGCTCCACAAAGAACGCCGCCACATTCGGAAGCCGAGTTTTTCGACGAGTTCTGCCACCTCCTCAAAACGCTCGGGGTGGCGTGGCGCGAGGATCATCACGGCCTTGGGATGATTGGCCAGAATGTTACGAAACGCGGAAAGCAAAGAGCCTTCTTCGTCTTCAAGCGTACTGCCGCAAACCAGAACTGGCTCCGCTCCGGAGCGCGCGAAGCTCTCACGAAGCGTCGCAACGATCGCCGGCGATGGCGGTGGGACCACATCGAATTTCAGATTGCCCGCCACTGCAACCCTCGATTCGGGCGCGCCAATTTCTATGAGCCTCCGCCGGTCTTCATCTGTCTGCGCCAAGAAACAATCGACGTTCTCGAGCGTCTTCTCCATCAGTCTCGGAAGCCAGAAACGGAACCGCTTATAGCCGGGGAACGAACGGTCGGAAATGCGGCAGTTGATCACGGCGATGCGAGCCCCATTGCGTTTGGCAAGCCTAAGAAAATTCGGCCAGAATTCAGTTTCGGCGATGACCACGAGTTCCGGACGTAGAGCATCGAGGTAGGGCCGGACGGCAAAGGAGAAATCCAGCGGGAAATAGAAAACGTTCTCCGCGCCAAATCTTTGCCCGGCGAGTTTCTGCCCCGTACTGGTGGTCGTCGAAATCAGTACGCGATGCGACGGGAATTTCTGCCGCAGCGCTTCGACGACTGCACTCGAAGCCACAACCTCGCCCACCGAAACCGCATGAACCCAGATTGCAGGCTTCTCTCCGCGACCAATGAGGGCGGGCGGAACCGCGCCGAACCTCTGGCGTAAGCCCGCCCGATACTTGCCGTGCCGCATCATCTGCAGCAGCCAATAGGGCAGCGTCAGCACCAGAAAAAAAGCGAGCAGCGCACTGTAGAGCGCATACATTAAAGATGCCCCATTCTAAATGGCGAGCCAGAGTCTGATCTTATCGGTACAAGACAGTACCGCGTACGCTGACGGCATCCGACAATTCGGCATCCTATAATTCACGTATGCACAATGCTAGTAGGCAACAATCACCTCGTACGCCGAAGCCGCGAGCCCCGCGTCTTGCGGTGCTCTCTGCTTTTGTGTTGCTGTGCTGCTTGTGTGCCATCGCAGCCAAAGAGTTCGTGATGCCCTCGGCGCATCCCGCCCGCACCTACCCGGCCCACGACGATCATCCCACGGAAAAAGTTGTAGTCGCGGTCGATCCGTACGATGTGGAAGATAAAGCCTCGATCTTCACTGTTAACTATCGCAACAATGATTACATGCCGATCTTCTTCGTGATCACGAATGATGGCGATCAGCCTGTGTCCCTGGTCGGCATGAAGGCGCAGTTGAATACCAAAGACCGCAGCAAGCTTTCCCCCGCAACCATGGATGATCTGCTGCGCCGGCTCTCGCATCCTTCGCGGAATGACGGGCAAGTTACATTGCCGATTCCGCTGCCAAAGAAAGAGGTCAAAGGAGGCGTGAGCCGCAAGACCTGGGATGAAATCGAGCAGGCGCAGTTCGACGCCAAGGCTGTCGAGCCGCACTCCACCGCGCGCGGTTTTCTGTTTTTCGATGTCACTGACATCGCGAATCCGCTGGCCGGCGCCAGCTTCTACCTGATGGGAGTGCGCGACGCGAAAGGCAATGAGTTGATGTATTTCGAAATCCCCATGGAGAAATATTTAAGCGCGCCGGAAGTGAAGAGACCATAACTATTCATTCGATGGAGCGACGGGCGTTCTCACGAGCCTGCCCTGAGCCCAGTCGAAGGGTCCAGCTATAATCTTTTGCTATGGCGACCACTCCAGCGGTTTCCGAGGATCTTCTCGCGAAATACGAGCCAGTCATCGGACTCGAAGTCCACGTACAACTGCTGACTGCGTCGAAGATCTTTTGCTCATGCTCGACTCGTTTTGGCGATCCACCGAACACGAATGTGTGTCCGGTGTGTCTCGGACTGCCCGGAGCGTTGCCGGTGTTGAACAAAAAAGCCGTGGAATTCGCGGCTCTGGCGGCGATGGCTTTGGAATGCCACATCAACGAAGTTTCCATCTTTGCGCGGAAGAATTATTTTTACCCCGACCTGCCGAAGGGCTACCAGATATCGCAGTATGACAAGCCGCTCGCTGAGTTTGGATTCATCGAAATCGATCTGGACGGAGGTAAGACGAGCGAGAGTAAGACGAGAGACGGTAAGAAGAAAATCGGCATCACCCGCCTGCACCTCGAAGAAGACGCGGGCAAAAGCCTGCACGAGGGTTTTGCCGACGCGGCTCACAAGACCGCCATCGATCTGAACCGGACCGGTGTGCCCCTCGCCGAAATCGTCAGCGAGCCCGACATGCGATCGCCCGAGGAAGCTTACGAGTACCTCACGCGCCTCAAAGAAATCATCCTCTACACCGGCGTCAGCGACTGCAACATGGAAGAGGGTTCTCTCCGGTGCGACGCCAACATCAGCGTGCGGCCTCGTGGACAGAAAGAATTCGGCACCAAGACCGAGGTCAAGAACGTTAATTCCTTCCGCTTCATCAAGCAGGCGCTGGAGTATGAGATCGAGCGCCACATCGGAATCATCGAAGCCGGCGGACGAATCACGCAGGAGACGCGCCTCTACAACGCGCACGAAGGTAAGACTCACGGCATGCGCTCGAAAGAGCAGGCGCACGACTATCGGTATTTTCCCGAGCCGGATCTGCTTCCCTTGGTGGTCGACGAGAAATGGCAAGCCGCAATCCGCGCCAGCCTTCCCGAGCTTCCGGAGGCGCGCCGTCAGCGCATGATGAAGGAGTACGGCATCACCGCAGGCGATGCCCACACGCTGACGCTGACGCGAGCCATGGCCGACCAGTTCGAGTCCGCGGCGCAAACCGCCAAGAATCCGAAGCGCGTCGCGAATCTCGTGCAGAGCGAATTACTCGGACGCCTGAAAGCGCAGGGCCGCGAACTCGATCAGTCCCCAATTTCGATGGCTGGGGTTACCGCCTCGGCCGATCTGGTCGAGTCGGGCGCGATTTCGGGCAAGATGCTGAAAGATCTTTACGACCGTTGCTTCGAGCGCCAGCAGGACTTCCCGGCGGTTTATGAATCCGAAGGCCGACCCGAGCAGTCCCGAGACACATCTGCCCTGGAGAAACTCGCCGATGAATTGATTGTGGCGAATCCAAAGCAGGTCGAGCAATATCGCGCGGGCAAAAAGACCATGATCGGGTTTTTCGTCGGGCAGGTAATGAAGGCCTCGAAGGGTCAAGCCAATCCGCAACTGGTGAACGAAATCTTGACGAGGAAATTGGAAGGGCAATGATGTAATTATCCGCTCCGCTGCTTGGGGCGGAGTAGGCCCGTCTCACAGGAGGAACCTAGCGCTGCGGGTCGCTCTACTTCGCCGCTCCCAAATTTCTCAGCACTTCTTCTGCGTAGTAATTCGTGACCTTCGCGTCATCGCGAAGGGTCTCGTAATACGCCGCTTTCAATAACTGCTCGCGGCGATCGCGCAATTGCTGGCGGATCGCCTGCTGCACCCGCGGATCGCTCAAGTCCCGCTGGCCCGCTGGTTCCTTCGCAATCAGTTTCACGATCATGTAAGCGTAGGGCTGATGATTGGTCGGATTGATCATAGGAATCACGGGCGTATATTGCCCCGGTTTAAGCTTCATCACCGCTTCGCGGGTTGCCGGGTCGGCAGTCTTGAGCGCGGATTCGGGAGCCATTCCCAAGTCGCCGCCGTTGTTGCTGGTTTCCGGGTCTTCGGAATAATTCATGGCCAGCGTGGCGAAGTCGTCGCCACTATCAAGCCGGTTGGCGATCATCTGGATTTTCTTGCGCGCCTCGGCATCATTCTGCGCCTTGCTGTTTTGCAGGTTGTGCACCTGGCCACTCATCACTCCAGAAACCATGATTTTGGCCAAATGATACTGCGCTTCAATCAGGTTGAACTCCGCCTTGTGATCGTTGTAGTAGCCCGTAACGTCCTGATCGGTGATGTTGATGCGCGAGGTGATTTCCTTGTTCAATACCTTGTCGCGGGTAAGTGAGCGCCGCAGGTCGCGCTTGAAGTCATCAAGCGTTATCTTCTTGTCCTGCAGACGCTTGTTAAATTCCTCGGCGGTGTAGGGCGACTTGATTTCGTTCAGCTTGCGGTCCACTTCTTCGTCCGTCGCCAGCAACCCGAGCTTCTCCGCGCGCTGCATCAGGATTTCCGTCTCAATCAGCTCATTCAGAATGCTCAGCCGAAGGCTCACCGCCTGCTCGCCCGTGGGCTGCTGATCGGAGCCCGCCGTCTGGTTGGCGTAATACTTGTCGACTTCGCTGCGATAAATCTTCCGTCCATTGACCGAAGCCATGACGTCGCCGCCGCTGCTGTTGCGGTTACAAGCCGATAGCCCAATCAGCATCCACGCGCCGAGCATGACGAGGCTCGCCCGCACAAAACAGTTCCGATTTTTCAAGTTCTTCCCTCCGCTACCACGGCGAGTCCAGACAAGGCCCAGGATGCAGGCGACCTAAAGAGGAATTTGTAATTGGTAATTTTGTTCTGCAATCCCCAATTTTCAATCACAAATCACAAATTCATTTACTTCGATGGCGCAACGGGCGGCGTGCTGGTTTCTTGCGCTGCGGCTGGCTTGTGCTCCGGAGGCGCGACACCCGCATCCTTTAAGGCCCGGTCGAGCGCAAGCCGGACATCCTCCGCAGGCACGGCTCCATCCAGCTTCTGTCCATTGACGAACATTGTCGGAGTTGCGTCCACTCCGACGTCGTCTCCTTCGTGCATCGAGGCCCGCACCGCCTTCTCATCCTGAGCCTTGACACAAGCCTGCAACTTCGCCACGTCGAGATTATGCCTCTGAGCCTGCAGAGTGGCCAGCTTATCGAGTTCGGCATTCTGGCCGTCGTGGCCTTTTTCGCGGCCGATTAACTGCATTGCCTGCTGATTGGCGTGCAGATAATCCGCATACTCCCAGTAAGCGTCAGCGTTTTGCGCGCTCAGGCAATTGGCATCTACCGCCGCGCGCACTGCCCAAGGGTGAACTTCTTCGAGCGGATAATCCTTGTAGATGAAAAGAACGCGATCGCCATATTCCTTGAAGAGCCCGGGGAAAAGTGTCGAATGCATGCGTGAACAAAACGGACACTCGAAATCGTCGTAGTTAACGACTGTCACCTTGGCATCTTTATTACCTCGCGTCGGGCGCCCGCTGACGTCAATCTTCTTCATGATGTCAGCATACGGATCAATGGTCAGATCCATCTTCGTCATGCGCAACAACGTCTTGTGGTCGCGAGAGAGCAGGAACTCGAACTCCTGCTTCTTAGTAGGACTGGCAAACGTCACCGTTAGCGCGTCATAGTTCGCAAATTCACTCGACCGCAGCGTTCCCACAATCACTTTCACGTCGGGTGGAAGCGAATAATGCGCCCGCACCTGCCGCTCGATCGCTCGCGTGATGTCCGGAGAAGAAGACAAAGGAGCAGAGGAAGCGGGAGGAGACTGGGCCGAACAGCCCAGACAGATGAGCAAAAGAACCAGAACCGCGCGCCGCACAATCATCAATCGAAACCGCCTGAACATGAGAAACCGCTTGATTATCTCATGGTAGCAAGACTCATGTTGGGATGACCGCCCACCACACAGCGCCCTTAGTGGTCTTTTGTAGCCTTTCAGAGGCGGCCCCGCAGCAACTCTTCCGTGGTCAGCAGTTGATTCATCGACCCGGAGCGGAATCCTTGCAGGTCAAGGGTGACGAACTTGAATCCCAGTCCTTTGAACACGGAGGTAAACTCGCGGGCCATCTCGGTGGTCAAAGCGCGGGGAAGTTCTTCGCGCGCAATCTCAATGCGCACGATTTCCCCATGATGGCGCACGCGGAATTGCCGGAACCCCATGACCCGCAGTGCGTCTTCACCCCGCTCGATAACACTCAGCGCTTCGGGCGTAACCGCGCGTCCATACTCCATACGCGATGAAAGACAGGCGGAGGCCGGCTTGTCCCACACCCGCAAATCCGCTTGCCGCGCCAGTTCCCGGATTTCAGCCTTGTCCAGCCCAGCTTCGAGCAGCGGAGCCAGAACATGATGCTGGCGCGCGGCCTGCTGTCCGGGGCGAAAATCGCCCTCATCGTCGGCGTTAACTCCGTAGGCGATGGCGTCGAAACCGCGGGCTTCGCGGTAGCGTTCGAGGACGGTGAACAATTCGTCCTTGCAGTGAAAGCAGCGCATGCCATCGTTGCGGATGTACGCAGGATTTTCCAGCTCTTGCGTTTCCACAACCTCGACCGGAATTTCGCGTTCGCGTGCAAAGGCGAGAGCGTCTTCGAGATGAGTGCGCGCCAGACTGGCGGAATCGGCAATCAGGGCAAGCATTTGACTGCCAAGCACCTGATGCGCTGTCCAGGCAAGAAAAGCAGAGTCCACCCCACCTGAATAAGCGACGATCAAACGGCCGCGCCCTGCAAGGATCTGGCGCAAGCGTTCAGCTTTCCGATCGAGCATCGCCGCAGTATTCACGATCCCTATTATCTACGAAAAAGTTGGATGCCGAGGTCGCATGAGCGGTTAGTAGAGCCGCTCCAAGCGTTTGAGGTTGCCGAAGGCCCCCACGTTCGCCAGCGTAAACGAGAAACGATATTGATTCTCATTGCGCACCGCTCCCAACGCAAAGCGGCGGTATTCCAGACTCAGGCCGCAACAATCCCAGGTATAACTCGTCTGCACCGACGCGTACTGCAGCGATCCAAGGTTCGCGTCAAAGCCGAAGCTGGTAGCGGCACTCAAGCCGCGCTTGTTGAGTTGGCCGTAGCCAAATAACACCCGAAACTGGTGGAACTCGTTCTCGTTCGTCGGCGTCGTTCCCGCCGCAGTGTCGATCACGCGCAAGAAGGCATCGCCTCCCCCAATCGTAAATGGGCCGTAGTGGTAGTTCACCAGTGCCATACTGGAATTGATGCGGCCGGCCTTGAAGTCGTAGTCCAAGTCCCACTCGGTGTTGGTACGCGGGCTGGTCTCGACGCGCAAGCGGGAAATGAGTGGAGCAAATCGACGCTGAGAATCCAGAAACGCGATGCCCGTGAAATCCGCCGTTGTCGTAAATACGTTTCGCTGCCCTGCCACCAGCGCATTCCCAAACGTAGGATCGAAAAAATACTTTTGTCCGATCTCCCAACTTAGAATCTCACGCGGGCCGGAGGCGCAAGGTTGAGCGTCTGGACTAGGAGGCGCTTCCCACGGAACCGCGCCGACTTGCGGAACTCCGCCGATCGTAAGTGTGCTCATCTCCGGCACGTCACAATCCTTGACGCTTGGATCCAAATGCCTGGCGTAAAGACGATTCACCAGCGAGTACTCGACTTCATTGGTGTTCGTTAGCACATCGGTGGCATCGAAACGCAGAACGTCAGCGAAGTTACTTACGCCGGTCACATAGTCGTACCGCATGCGCGGCTCAATGACGTGCTTCCATTTGCGCCCGAGCCAGGGATGATCGAAAACCCGCGACAAGGCCGGCGGACGCAACTCGACTGAGGCTTCCAGCGACTTGCGATTCAGAATGTCATTGGTCGCAATTGCGGAATCTGCCGGGTTGCCCTCCTCGGTGTAGAACGTATCTCGCAACGTAAGTGCGGGACGAAACGACCATCCCCGCCATTGCACGGGCATCGTAAGCGATGGCGCCAGATCGAACCTGCCCACCAGGGCAGCGGTCCGAAACCCAGCCTGCGAACCCGTGGGAGCCTCGCGCCGCTGCAAGCCCTCGGCCGCGCTCTCAAACGACCAGTACAGCGGCGTATTTCCCAACTGCCGCTCCTCACTAGAAATGAAAAAACTCGGCGTATGCAGAATCCGGACCAACTCGGTTTGCGTAATCGTACTGCAAGTGCCCGTTTGCGGTACCGGTGGCGGAACGCAAACTTCGAAGTCCTGGTAGCGCTCCGCCAACGCATTGAAGTGAAATCCGTTGGTTGTGTTGGAGAGGAAAATCTGCGACCTCACTTCGGAATCGATCGCCTGGCTGTACACATCGGTGAAGGCGATGCGGAAAACGAACGAACTCAGGTAGTCGACATTCGCGACTCCACGGAAATCCCCGAAAGGACGCTCGGCAAGGAAGTGCGCGTCCTCACCGCCTTGATTCTGCGGTGGATAGCCGATGCCACGATCCACCATTCCCTGATAGTTGAAGTAGAGATAAGAGCTGTCGCTAGGACGAGCGCGAAATTCCTCGCGTTCAAACCAGCCGCGCTTCGAATAGTATTCAGCGCCCAAGGTGGCGTCCATGCTGCGATTGAAGACCCAGTACACGGAATCGCCGGCTATCAATCCCTTGGTTGACGAGTTGCCGAAGCTCGGAATCAACAGCCCGGTCTGGCGTTGCTCTTTCTGCACCGGATGCGTGACAAACGGGAAATAGAACACGGGCATGCCCATCAGCCGAAAGTCGCTGTTGTAGATTTTGGCGGTGCCATCCACATCCACCCAGATGTGTCTCGCGTTGAATTGCCACTTCGGATGAGGCAGTTTACAGGTTGTGACCGTTCCTTGGCGCACCAGGTAGTGATCGGGCCCGTGTTTCTCCACAATTTTTCCGGTAAAGGCAAATGGGTTGGAGGTGGTTAGCACATAGCGGGACTTTCCTATCCGAAATCCTACCGTTCCAATCACGCTATAAAACGTTCCGACTTGCGTGCGGATATTGTAAGTGCCGTGACTGGACACGACGTGCTCGTCGTAAGGGCCGCCGTCCAGAACGACGTGGCCTTCCAGTTCGCTGTCCCCGGTGTCGGCGTTGTACGTGATTTGGTCCGCGTGCAGGATGTAAGTGCGATAGTCGATTTCGGCCCCGCCCCGCAGGTGGTAGATGGACCCGTCCTTCTCCTGTTGCACCGCCCGGATCGTAACTTCTTCTTCCGTTTGCCCGGCCGGAGCCGCCGGGAAAGCGGTGGTCTGCTCAGATACAGCGACCGTATCGGTGGCAGGGGGCAGCGTCTGGCTGGTTACTATCCCAGGAGCGAGAAGCAGATGACAGACCACAGCGGCCGTGATAAAGATTCGAGAGCGGGTGGTCATTAGCAAATGATCATTAGCGGTGATCTGCGAGAACAGATCTGCAAGCGCGCGTGCGCTCCGCAAACCGGTCTGCCAACGGGAACCAACTGACCTTAGCATGCGAGCGACAGGCGAAGCAAAGCTGCGCATTTTTGCGGTCTGCGGCATTTTGTGCCTAGCTGGGCTCTGGCTTGGCATTCTTCGACGACTGCTTACGAAAAATCGATTCACCACCACCGGTTTGATGCCGGACAGTTGACGACTGGAACGATGACGACTGGAACGACGATTACCGGATTGACGGCCAGCGGATTGACCAACCGTCCACCGAACGGCGATCTCGCCGTCCAACCGCTCCTCTGCGCCTCCGATGCCGTCGAGCAGACGCGCAATAACGTCGTCGAGGCCGCGCCCGCGGAACCGAGTGCCGATTCCTGGCGCGTCGAGGTTGCCGCTCGCCTCGAACGCTATCGCACGCGACGCAAGCCCCGGACCCCGCGCTATCCCTCACTCCTCCTGCCGTTTGATTCGCCCGAGAGCTGGTCCCGTCCTGCGACCTCCGCCGCATCGGCGGGGATTGGATCGGCGGAAATTAGATTGACGGGCACTGAATCGACGGCCGTTGCGACCGCGCCGCTGCGAGCCGACCAAAACTCCACGTTCGAAGCAAAAGAAGAAGGGACGTTACTCGCCGAACTTCCCTTCGCCGAACCTCGCCAAGCCTCCGAACAATCCGCCAAGGTCATCGAGTTCCCGCGTTCCGCCGCAATTCCGGTCCTTCACCTGAGCGACCTGGCCGATCCCGTCTTTGATCGTGATCGTCCGCGCATCGTCGAAGCCCCGGAGATTCTGCCGCCGCCTCCCGCATTGGGTGGAATGCTAATCGAGCCCGCTCCTCAAGAGCCGGCCGACAGGCAATCCGACTTCCCCTCCGCAGTTCCCTCCGCGTCGATCATTCGGCGGGCGCTGGCCGCACTCGTTGATGGTGCTATCCTGACTACTGCTCTAGCCGCCTTTGCCGCAATTTTCCTCCGCCTGAATCCCAGCCTGAATCCGTCTCGCGGCCCGTTTCCACTGCTGGCTGCTGCGCTCGGCGTGGTCGCACTCCTGCTCTGGGCGGCTTACGAGTTCTTGTTTGTGGTCTACACCGGCTCGACTCCCGGACTTCGCGCCGCCAGGCTGCAGCTGGCAACGTTTGACGGTTCGCAGCTCAATCGTCGCGCGCGCCGGTGGCGCGTGCTGGCATCGTTTCTCTCCGTGCTTTCCGCCGGACTCGGCTATCTCTGGTGCGTTCTTGACCAGGACGGACTGTGCTGGCATGACCGTATCACCCGCACCTATATCCGATCAGCTCCACCGGAATAAAACTGGCGCGACGAATGATTCACGTAGAGACCGTCGTCCTCGGCTGTTAGGGCTAGAGAAGCCCGCCGTTGTCCTTGGGGCACGTCGTGTGTGGGGGCGTTGTGGCCGCGCCAGAAAGGCAAGCCGCCGCCTATAGAATGCAAACTGTTTCACACCTTGTGAGCGCCTCGTCAAAAACTCCCGCGATCACACAAATCGCGTATTACGGCGGCCCGGTTCGATGGTAGACTGCCTTAATTCGGATCGGGTTCTCGGCTCCCCAACCTTGCCCGACCCTCCACTTTAAGGGAAAGCAATCCAGAAATTCTTGTGTTAGAAGCGAGGATAGGCATGAAGGCATTGCGTGCAATCACGATTTGTGGGTTGCTGCTGGCCGGGCTCGGCCTGGTTCGCGCCCAGAGTTGGACCCCAGTGAGCCGCAAAATAGGCATTGAGGCGGGTACGGCGCTCCTCCTCACCGATGGCAGGGTCGCGATACAGGACAGCAATACGCGGCTTTGGTACACCCTGACTCCCAGTACCACCGGTAGTTATGAGAACGGCACCTGGGCCGCGCTGAAGTCGATGCCGACCGGATACGAACCTCTCTACTTCGCTTCAGCTGTACTGCCGGATGCGCGGTTGGCTGTTTTGGGTGGCGAATACAACAAAGGGGATGAGGATCGGACCACCCTCGGTGCCATCTACTCGCCGGTAGCAAAAACCTGGGAATCGCTCCCAGCTCCATCGGGTTGGACCACGGTCGGCGATGCGGCAAGCGTGGTTCTTGCAGATGGCACCTGGATGGTTGCTAACTGCTGCTCAACCCAGGAAGCGTTGCTGAACGCCGCGACCCTGACTTGGACTGCCACCGGTACGGGCAAAGCTGACAGCAACAACGAGGAAGGCTGGACCCTGCTGCCGAGCGGAGAAGTACTCACCGTCGATACCAACAGCGATAACACGAACTCCGAGATCTACAACCCCGCCACCGGTTCCTGGTCCTCAGCCGGCAGCACCGTCGCGCAACTTGTAAACTATAGCGTTCGTGAAATTGGCCCCGCGGTTCTCCGCCCCGACGGCACCGTCCTTTATACGGGTGCGACAGGCCAGAACGCTATTTATGACTCCACCACTGGAATCTGGTCGGTGGCACCGGACTTCCCGCTGAACGCCGCCGGTCATCAACTGGACATCGCCGACGGTCCCGCCGCTCTGCTGCCAAGCGGCAACGTGCTCTGCATGACCAGCCCGGGAGCATACGCACCGGGGGTGGAGTTCTTCGAGTGGAATGGCACGAGCTTCACGGCCGTGCCGGGAACGCCGAACTCACCCACAGATAGCTCCTACTATGGCCGTATGGTGGAGCTGCCCACGGGACAGATATTGCTCACCGATGGCTCCAACCTCGTGGAACTTTATAACTCGGCGGGAAGCCCTGATCCCGCTTGGGCACCGACCATCACGACGGTCCCCACAACACTTACCCACGGCACGACGTATACGTTGAGCGGAACGCAGCTGAACGGACTCTCGCAGGGCGCCGCGTATGGCGATGACGCGCAGTCCGCCACTAACTATCCGCTGGTTCAAATCATCAATAACGCCACGGGAGATGTGTATTATGCCCGTACTCACGACTTCAGCACCATGGGTGTGGCTACCGGCTCGGCCATCGTCTCCACTGAATTTGATGTGCCCACAACAATTAAAAAGGGGGCCAGCCAGTTGGAGGTGGTTACCAATGGCATCGCGTCCACTCCGGTAAGCGTAACTATCAATTAACCTTATAGATTTGGCCGGACGGATAAGATCGTCCGGCTTTTCTCTGGGATATACTGCTATGGAGTACTTGCAATGACGGCGAAGTTCGTAACCTCTTCGGCCGGGTTCCCGACTCCCCCGAGTTTCCCTCCCCAGCACGAGCTTGAGGTGAGACGATGCTGAGGAAATCTCCGAACCCACAGTGTTCATGCGGTATTCTTGCGACCGGGATTTTGCGGACGGGCGCATCTGTCTTCGTCTTCCTTTTCCTTGCCGCTTCGGCTCTGACGTTCGCGCAAAGCGGTACGGAATATATTGTGACTAATGACGATTTGGCGCCGGAGCTGCTTAGTACCCTTACTGTGTTCACAGTGAGTCCGGTTGGCAAGATCACTCAACAAGGAAAAATAGAAATAGGGTTGGGGATCCTGGGCGGATATTTTGCGGCTCCTCGGATCCTGGTCACAAATGTTGACGGCACGGATTGTGTGTTCGCTTCGGCAGCATATTTTGGCGAAATTAGCGGAGTCGACATCGATACGCAGCAACTGGTAGGCAACTTTACGGGTTCGGCCACGGATTCGGGGTTCGCGAACGGCATCGGGCTGGCCATGAACCAGACTTACTTGTATGCGGGCTACAGCACGTCGAGCACAATTGGGACCTTTGGCGTGGGTCCGGGGTGCAGTCTCACTTTTATAGCGGATGTGGCGGCGGCGGGAGTGAACGGAGGCACGCCGGATGGAATGGGCTTACATGGCAACCTTCTCGTAGTTACTTACGAAGACGGTTCGATGGAATCGTTCAACGTGGCGTCGGGGCTGCCGGTTTCGAACGGGGACTTACAGCTCTCGACGGGTTATGCGACCGACCATCTGCCCGATGGCGTGCAAATCACTGCCGATGGTCATTACGCCATCTTCGGAGACGATTCGACTACGGCTACGGTCGAAGTTTCCGATATTTCGTCGGGGAGTCTTACGCCCACGATCGTCTACAATGTGGGAACGGCGTTCAACTCAAACAACATTCTGCTAAGTCCGGATGAAAGTCTGCTCTACATCACTAACAACACTTCTGGGCAAGTTACTGCGGCATTCTTTGATCCTGCGACGGGCGTAGTTAGTCCGGGGTGCAATTCCGCGACGCTTAAGCGGTTTGATAACACATGGATTTACGCATCGGGGCTGGGCACGACGGCGAATACGGGAACGGGCAGGCAGGTTTACGTGGCGGAATATGGCGCGCCGTCGTCGATTGGAGTTGTGGACGTACAGTCGAACGGGACGCAGTGCACGTTGTTGGAGGACACGCATTCTCCAGTGACGGTCGAGAACGGCGCCTCGGCGCTGATGTCGTTCACCGTTTACACGTCCCAGTAAGTCGGGTGCAAGTGAAAAGTCGGGTTCAAGTGAAAATGATTCAGGGCATAAGTTGCGGGCGCGAATTACGGAGGGATGACTTAAGATGCGTGCATGTTTGAAGCTTCTGCCGGTAGCTTACCTGTTCTGCCTAGGAGTAAGTGCCGTAATGGCTCAGTCAAACTGCCCGCCTCGTCCGGCAGCGGGGAGCGTGGTGGCGGACCCCTTCAGCCTGCAATCCGCGAACGGCGCTTTGACGGTAAGCCTGACGCTGCAGAACTCGATTGACAGTTATGGCTACCTGCACGATTGTCTGAATTATCAAGCGCCGAGCGGGACTGTGGAGGCGCCGACGTGGTATCTGAACCCGGGCGACGAGTTGATCCTGAACCTCACCGACCAACTGGTCGCGAATCCGTTGCAGCCGCCGCAGGGTTACCGGATGCGGGGCATGGCTCCGATGACGATGATGGAGGGAGCGTGCCAGGGTGGGACCGTAACTGGGCTTACGACCAATATGCATTTTCACGGTCTGAACATTCCGCCCACGTGCCATCAGGATGACGTGTTGACCACGCTGATTCAGCCGTTCACGCCGGCATTCACATACCGAACGCAGATTCCGAAGAATGAACCGCCGGGACTCTATTGGTACCATCCGCATCCGCACGGATTCACGACGATACAAGTGAACGGAGGCGCGGCGGGAGCGCTGATCGTGAATGGCATCGAGAAGGTAAAACCGCAAGTGGCGGGGTTGCCGTCTCGAGTTTTGATCATTCGGCAACAGTTCCTGAATCCCAATTCGTGGCTGCCGGGGACCAATGAGTTAACCCTTAATTTCGTGCCCATAACGCCGCCATCCACCACGGTTCCGGTGATCCAGATGACGCCCGGCGCAAAGGAATTCTGGCGGGTGGCCAATGCCTCCACACAAGCATTTTTGACGCTGCAGATTCTGAACGGTGGGAAGCCCCAAAACCTGGAAGTGATTGCTTACGACGGAGTGCCGGTACAGACTGACAGGGAAATGACTTCGATTCTGCTGGCTCCTGCGGCGCGCGCGGAATTTATCATGCACGGTCCAGCAGCGGGCGGCGCGGAAGTTTTCCAGACAGCGGGCTACGATACCGGTCCAGTGGGAAATCCCAATCCCCAGATAATTCTTGCGAACATCGTGCCCGTGGCAAATGCGGTGGAACCGCCAGCCATTCCCCAGGCTGCAAC
>Ga0181523_10000984_pt1 | contig 31723 bp, 26 predicted proteins | sample PEATcosm2014_Bin_43_FD_119752 | JGI IMG/M metagenome (GOLD analysis project Ga0181523, IMG submission 119752) | Peatland microbial communities from MTU Mesocosm Facility, Houghton, MI, USA - PEATcosm2014_Bin05_30_metaG | ecosystem: Environmental > Terrestrial > Soil > Wetlands > Peat | place... | reverse complement strand
TTCCAGGCCCATGAAAATAAAGTTGCGCCCTATTACCCTCGCATTGTTGCCCGCCGGTATAGGTAGAGAGTTTGTCAAAATGGTTAAACCGAAATTAGAATTAAAAAGAACTTCCAGAATTCCGAAAGGTTCTTGATACGCAGAAAAAAGAAACCCGGCATCGCGCTGAATCCATACAGGTCAAGTGGCATTGGAGAGGCCCTAATCATCTGTTAAATGGCTTGTTCGCCTACGGGAGGAGCAGCTTAGGAACATGCGCTCGTACCGCGGTCTAGGGGGAGCGAACAGTCAGTTTAATGGGTCCACGCGATCACATTCCAGATGGCCTTCTGTCCTTCCTGAATCAGTGGACACGACATCAGTGGAGATTTGTTGGTCTCGGCGACGACGAATTCAAATTGCCTCACGGTTTCCAAAACTCTTGGACATTCAATTGGGTCACGGTTGGTACGTTTTGCGACCCGGGGGTTAGCCTCCACAGTGATTACGCAGTGTGGCGCGGATGAAATCGTTTCTACGGCACCCTTCAGCACCTCAAGTTCGCCACCCTCCACGCCAATCTTGATTGCAATGTTGCCACCGCGCACACCCAGCTATCAACGGTGACCTCTTCAAGCGATCCATGGCCGGGAATCAGGAAACGAGCGTGGTCCGATGAATCATAATCTGGAACGCCCAGCCGGCCATTACGCTTGCAACAACCTACCGCTTTGATGATCACTTCCGACGAAACTGACAGTTGGGACAGATTACGTTTCACGAATTCCGCTACTTCTGATTTCGGTTCAAATGCAGTGACTCGCGCAACGCGGGGTTTTTGCGAACAGACCAGCGTCGAAAACGTGCCAATATCCGCTCCGCAGTCAACTAAGACGACATCCGCCAATGGTTCCAGTAAGCGACAAAACGAATCAATAAGTTGCCGTTCATATTCTTCAACGTCTGCAGGTCCCAGCATGTGTTGGCCCGGAAGAGCGGCACTTCAAACGCTACCTCGCCCCCAATCGATATCGAACGACAATATTGAGCAGCCCGAGTTGTTCGAAGATTTCCAGCAACCGGTCGCCACCTCGAATCCGCCACCGGGTCATCGTTTTGGCCAATCTAAAAAGAAGTGGAGCCCTAGTGACAGTTTTGCGAACAGGAACCCGATTCCTTGATTCAAAGGAAAGCGCTTCAAACGGATCAAGTCCCGGATGCGTTTGAGCAGAAACCTGAGCACAGAGCAGGGATTTCATTAGAAGGGCACGTGAGAGGGATTGGAGTTTTCGAGGAATCCGAGACCTTATGTTAAATGAGCCTGGAAATCGTGACACCCTTTCGCCCGTCTGCTAACGCCGATTTGATTACGCGTGGCAGAGCTTTTAACGCAACATCGTTAACGCCGTGGTAAAGAATGATATCGCCGCAAGAGAAGGAGGTGTGATCCAATTGCGTTTCCAACTCTCCCGCCGAAGCCCGATAATCCTTCAAGTCGACATTCCACATCACAACTTGCTGGCCTGTTGCCCAAGCTGAGACAAGACTGCGCAGCGACAATTTGCCGTGGGGCGGACGGAAAAGGTTGCATTCCTCCCCCAGGATCTGATTCAGAACCCACCGGGTCATGCTGATCTCTCGAATGGCGCCTGACCAGGAGAGCCGGTTGAAGTGCGGGTGGCTATAGGAGTGGTTACCGATATCGTGACCCTCTTCCTTCATGCGCAGCACGAGATCGGGATGCTGTTCGGCGGCTCCTCCAACCACAAAAAATGTGGCCTTTACGGCATGATCCCGAAGGATGTCTAGGATTCGAGGAGTATGGACTGGATCCGGCCCGTCATCGAAGGTTAGAGCAATCTGCGCTTGACCACGATTCCCATGCTCAAGCAATTGTCCGCGAGGGACGGCAGTATACAGCGCTCTCTTCATTAGGGCACGCCCTTTCGACGCGCGCTCGTTCGCACTTGGCGCACTATTTTCGTGCCACAAATAAGTGCGGCTATACTGTTTCGCGATTCTCTCCTCAAAGACGACACCAGGGTTTGGCTTCCGTCTCGGCTCAGCAGACACCCGCAGCAAAGCTCCTTGTAGGCCTTTCGGATCGCCAGGGCGGATGAATATTGCCGTCTGGTGGTTGCGAAGTGCTTCTGGGGCGCGCACAGCCGTCGTAATTATTGGAATATGCGAACACATCGCTTGCAACACTAAGAGCGGTACCCCATCCTGCAGCGAAACCAACACATCGCATTTCGGAAGCCAGGCACGGGTACTCAGTTCATCGGTCAGCCAATGAAAGTCCCGACCCATCTCCAGAATTGCAGCCTTCCTGACGAGTTTTTGCGCATCGGGTGGCGCAAAAACAACCAGTTTGGCAGGCCGGCCGTCTTTGCGGATATTTGAGAAGGAAGCGAGTAAGTCATGGAAGCTCCCATTCGAGCCCGGACCCAGCACAGCTCCTACCACGAATTCTCGCGGGCCCGGCTGCAATTCTCCGCACGGGGTCATTCCCTGATTCGTGCCGGCCGTCGGCAGAACTGCCTTTCTCACCTTGGCCGTCTCGAATTCAGCGCGGAATGCCGCAAAGGACCGTTGCAGGCCATCAGCCGTTGGCACCAATTGCTTCCACCCGATTGAACGAAGCTTGGAGTTGTCGAAGCGATTCCCTCCCCACAGGCTTGCCGCCTTATAGGGGGTGAGGATTGCGGGCAACTGGCCTTTCGAGTAGTCATGGTATTTCGCGACTATGGCGGAAAGTACTTTCACGACGAAATAGGGCACGGCAATTGACCGGATGTTCTTGACATACTTCTTGTATGCACGCAGGTACTCACGACACGTCGGCAGGTCATCATCATGCACATTGTAGACCTGACCTGCAGCGCTCTGATGGGTGCCTGCAACCACTAAGGCTTCCGCACAGTTCTCGACGTAACTCAAGGGAAGCGGATTGCTTCCACCGAACTGCAACTGCCAATTGCCAATCGTCAACCCAACGCGATTGGAAAAATGACCACCTTCAGCGCCGTAGATAACGCCCGGACGCAGCACCACGAGTTCGAAACCATTGCGCCGCTGGCATTCCCAGAACAGTTCTTCCTGGCGAAGTTTTGAATAGGAGTAATGATCACGCCACTCGGGATGCGGTTCGAGCCTGGTTTGTTCGTCTACCAATGCCCCACGGCCGAGGCCGGCTACTCCGTATACGCTGAATGAACTCACCAGCACGATGCGCACCGGCTTGCGATCCGCAACGGCATCCAGAAGATTTCTGGAAGCAACTACGGAATCGAGAAAGAGATCCGCGGCAGTTCCCTTCTTCCCGGCAGCAAGGTGGAAGATGAGTTGCACACCATCCACTCCCCGAGCGGCGTCATCCCGGTACCGCAAGTTTCCGATGCAATACTCAAGGCGGCCCTGCGTATGTCGCGCCAACAGCGCGTCCAGTTTGGGAATATCGGCTTGGCGGCGCACATTGCAACGGATATCGGTATAGCCATGAGCAAGGAGGCGCTCGACAAGCGCCTTTCCGAGAAAACCGGCGGCTCCAGTAACAAGAACTCTCATGCCAACCCAACCGGGTAAACCTGCGTGGAGATTTCATCCATAATCTGCGACGTGCGCAAAATCTCCGCATAAGGGATCGGGACTGGAGTGTCGTGCAGAATGCTCTCGTAAAACTCTGACACCAATCGGTTCATTCCCTCAAAAAAGTGAAATCTTGATCTGGCAAAGTCGCGAGCATTGTTCGTCGCTTGCCGCAAGGACCGCCAACTGGACTTGAACGGCGGCAATAAACGACCCAGTGCGCTGGGCACAGTCTGGATTCCCTCGATGGACATGGTGCGAAACGCGAAGTCAATGTGTGCCGTGTTTTTTGTGCCGTACACGCGCATAAAGTGCCCAACCGGGCGCGCGTTCGAGCAGAAAGTAACGTACGAGGAGATGCGACTGCCCAGTATCATCACGCGAAGCTCATCGAGAACCCCATCGGCGTGGTCACCGTTCAAATGCCTCCGAGGATAAGCGCGGGCGATAATCTCCAGGGGTTCGTCGGGAAGGAACGGCGTAATTTTATTGATAGCGTGGTCGATGATGTTCTGAAACAACTTGCCCGGCAATTGATGGACCCAATGGCGATCGTCGGAGAGCAACGCGCGGGCGAATGAGCCTGTCAAGTCGTAGCCATAATAGCTTTCGATATGTATCGGCTCGCCTAGATCCCCTTCCGCAACGAATTTTTTTAGAGCCAGGGCAGGCGTTTCAAAGTTGTACCAATAGTTGATGGTCAGCTTTCGGCCGCTCTGCTGCAGGTAGTCGATCAAGCACCGTCCATCAGCCGCATTCAAGGCCAGCGGCTTTTCCAGGAAAACATGGCAACCTGCCTCGGCTGACTTCCGTGCCAGCGCTAGGTGCGTGTGCGGAGGTGTGGCAATATGAATTACGTCGAGCCTGTCATCGGATAGCATGCGGTCAAAATCCGTATACCAATGCGGAACGGAATAGCGAAATGCGAGTTGTTCAGCCAGGATAGGCTCGATGTCGCAGACAGCCACCACGTGGGCACTGTCGAGCTTTTGAATTTCCTCGATGTGGCCGTCGGCGATTTTCCCGCAACCGACAATACCAATATTCAGCATCCTTTTTCCTCGATGCCTGCGCCAGCCCCTTCGAGTGAACTGATAGGCGGTGCGACTAAGGGGTCGCGACATTCCCGGATGGCATCAATCGCAAGGTACATCTGCCACGCGGTGACGAAATGAATAGAGCACTTGCGCCGGTTTGCTTCTTCCACGAGCAAGTTGAATGCTGATTCGAGCACGTCCTCCAATAGCGCGGCAGAATTCCGTTCTTGCGCTCCATGCGTATATAACTTGATGAAGCTGTCGGATCCAATGCGCGGAGCCAAGTCCACCCACCGCCTTACGCGATAGGGTGTGGCTACATTTCCATGGCGAATTTCGCCGGTTTCGAGTCGAGGAAGCCAACGGTCTCTCCAGCGCATACCGATTGGCCCGGGAATCATCAGTAGGTCGCCCTCGGTTCCGCCGCCGGGCGTAACGGGAACACCGCCATCATACGATTTCGGCCTCTCCGGATCGTCCGTGCAGTAATAGATCGTATTCACTAAACGAGCCTGGGTTGCAGAATCGCCGGATGGCATTGTGAAATCAGCATAACACCCGAGTTCACGCAGCAATCGGATTTCATCGTTCAATCCGCACCAGCGACCATCCGGGCGCGAATTGTCAAGGGCCCAGTTACCGTGAATGAAGCCGAAAGTCAGCTTCCCATCACACTCGCGGAGCAGACCGTGGTCTCTATGTAAAACCCTGCAAAAGCGGGTTATGCGATCGATAAAATCCTGGCGGCCTTCGCCGTCATGATGAAGATGGACTTCCACGTCCGCTATTCCTGCACGCACCATTTCCGCCAGGGGCTCGATCAACGACGGATGATATTCTTCCTCTGGAAAAAAAAATGTATATTGCGGCGAATTGCCAACTGAATCTGGCTTACATCGTGCCGCTATCGTTGGCCATGAGGACCGCCACAAAGCGACGCGGGACTCCCCTGTGCTCAAGTCAGCATTCCGCCACATCGGCTCAAAATGGTCTGCGATCGTCACCCAGATACATCCGAGCGGAGGCGTGGGGCGTTGGGCAATCTGCCGCAGTCGCTTCTTGACATAATCCGGGCCCCAAATTTGCGAATTGTGAATGAGTTGCATAGTAATGTGGTTGTTATGAGGCGTATCGGCTCACTGGCTCAGTACAGTAGTAGCCTTAGCTAGCGACTCACGTTTCTCTCGTTGTCGTTGCAGTGCCAACTCGCAGATGCCGAGCATTTCGTCGGCGGCCTTGTCCCAGCTCCGGTGGAATTGCTCCGAGATTAAGCGTTCATTCCAATTCTGCTTCAACGCCGATTCAATGGCGCTGGCAAGGGCGTGCGAATCCCGGGGAGCAACTAGAATGCCGGACTCTTCATTGACCAGTTCAGGGATTCCGCCGACATTTGTTGCAATCACCGGGCGCCCACAGCTGAGGGCTTCGATGACGACGTTCGGATATCCCTCATTGTAACTGGGGAGGACGAGCACGTTGGCGGCCGCGAGCCACTCGGCGATCTTCTCCGAAGTGCAGGCACCACCAAAGATGATTCGGCTATCGAGTGCAAGATGCTTGGCTTTGCTTCGCAAATGTGCGCCGCCTGGGCCATCTCCAACGTACGCCAAGCTCAGATTTGGACGGCGGCTGGCGAGCGAAGCAACGGCTTCGAGCAATTCCATAATGCCCTTCGCGGGGTCCAAACGTCCTACGAACAACGCGAGTTCGGCTCTATCGTCTACTCCGAGCTGCGCGCGCGCCGCTCTCCGGTCGGCCAAGTGAAACACGCGGGGATCGCAGCCGTTACGCACCGTCCTGACTTTGCTGGCGCTGATGCCCATGCGAAGAGCGTTCTGGCGGAGTTGTTCGCTTTTGGTTACAACAAATGCTGCCCGTTTCATGGCAAGTCGCGTCAACCATCTGGATATCGGGTCGGGAGGACAATTCAAATCGGAGCCGATGGAGCAGACTATGGCCGGAATGCCGAGCTTGCGTGCTACTGCCACTGTTGCGAATCCTTCAGGATAAAGCCAGAAATTGAAAGCCACATCTGGGCGGCTTTCGCGAAAATGGGCTTCAAGGTAGCTTGCGCATACTAAGCCGTTTATTCCCCTTGTCAGCCCTGGTAAGGCAGGGTACTCGAAGTATCGTGTAGCCAGGCCGGGCGGGGAATAGGACAAGTCGGGGTGGCGGTAGTCGAAACTCGGCTGGAACCATTTAGGGTAACGCGGGAAGGGACAAATTACGTTTACATCCGCGCGTTTTGAGAGCGCCAGAAGGATCTGGTATTCCGAATGGCCCCGGTACGGTTGCGCAGGAATAGGAAAAATCGGCGTAACTACAGTCACTCTCATCTCTGGTCCCGCATTTGATCGCTTAGGTTCATGTTGCCCATGGTTGCGTGTAGTTCCGTGCCCTGTTGACCATTCGCTTCAAAAGAGGCCGGTGTCCCAGAAGTCCAGATCTTCCAGAGCGGCCCCCGTGTGAACATGAACTTGTAAAAGCCAACAACTACCGCAGCATTCAACATGCAGAAGGCGCTCGCCGGGGCGGCTATTCGCATCAGGGTCGGACTCCCCAGACTGGAGCCGAGAGCCGCGAGCCCGTAAAAGAAAACCTGCGCCGAGAACACTCCCGCATAAAGCAGACCATGCTTTACCAATAAGGCGCTGGAGATCAGCAGTATTCCCAGCAGAAGAGGCACTATCAAACGCAACAACTTGTGCGAAATCAACTCGAAACGCAGACGATTCTGGCGTGTGAGCAACCAGGGCGCCAGTTGCAGCAGTTGAAAGTTGCCTGCCAGGGTTCGGACCTTGCGATGGAATTCGCCTCCCAAACTCTTCGGCCAGATGTCATAAACACGAGCGCGTAAGTCCAGAACTGATCGATAGCCCTGGCGAATGACGCTAAGCGGCTGTAGCATATCGTCCAGAATAGTGCCCTCTGGTAATGCTCTTGCTAGTCTGCGACGGATCGCGTAAAAGCCGCCATACACGCCGATCGGCGAATCAACTTTGGCCTCGCAATCGCGAATCCACTGCTCGTACCTCCAGTAGAGGCCGCCAACGGCTTTGGCGCCGGCGTCGTGACCGTCGTCACGCAGGACTAACTCCCCGGCAACACATCCAACATGAGGATCGGCAAAATTACTGAGCAATAAATGCAGGGCGTTCTTCTCGATCCAGGGCCGAATGTCAAGGAACAGCAAGATTTCGCCGGTGGCGCTCTCCATTCCCAGGTTCAGAGCCGCCGCTTTGCCGGATTGCGCGGCGCAATGTATGCACCGGACATGCGGGTCTTGGAAGCCGTCGAGAAGTTCGTCCGTTCCATCCGTTGACCCGTCGGATACAATCTTGATCTCCATTCGATCGAGGGGATAGTCCAGTGACAGCAGGTGCTCGACTTTCTGTCGCAACAGCGCCACACCATTGTGAACCGCAAGGATGATGCTGACGGTGGGAAACACGGACCCATGGTGCGATGGCCGCGGATACGCACGGCTTCGCATGTAGATCCACAGTGGATATCCGGCGTAAGTGTAAATCATAAGCAATGCGGCGAACCAAAAGGCAAACGTATAGATGTGGGGACCATTCATCTCATCCTCCTTGTTCTGGCAATGCGCTAAACTGTCAGGATGGCGCTCGATGCGGGATAAGACTGCTTGACCTTGAATGTCAGCGTACTTAGTGGAAAGAATTTCCGTCGAATCGGGATTTGTTCGGCCGCCGCAGGCAGGTTATCGGCCGGCGACTCTCAGTGGCGAAGGCGAACTAGGCCGTATATCAGAATGATTAGTATTACCTCGATGATTACCGTAGAGATAATCCAATGAAGGCGAGTTCGCGAAGTGGTAGTATTTCCTTCGAGCGCGATCGTTGCAGTGGCCAATCCCAGAACCAAGTACATCGTGGTGGTATAACTCCGCGATAAGAACCATGCCGCTGTCATAAACGAGACTAATGCGAGGCGCATCACCACAACCCAGTGTTTTGGCACACTCAGGGAGTGAGTGAGTTCATTTTCAGTTGCGACCTCGGTAGCACTAGCGGCAATCATCATGGGAACCGCTTCCCCGGCATCCGAATATTGCAACGCGTTGATTCCTTCCGAAGGTGCGGGATCAGGTGCAAGCGCGCGGGCACTGTTGATACAACCCGCTTCAAAAAGGCTGAGTAGCCCGAAAAATCTGCTCTCCTGCCGCATCTTTCGCGCGTCTCTTTTCTCTCCTAAAGAAATAATGCGGTTCAGACTTGTCGTCGTGGTTACAAGCAACGCCAGCCACAGCGTGCTTCCCACTATCCCAAGCTCGGCAAGACACAGGACGAAAGAATTGTGCGCGGTAATCTCATGCAAATCGGTGAAACTATTGAATCCGATTCCGAACAAGGGAGCGCTTTTGAACATTTCCAGCCCATTTGCCCACGCTTCCAGCCTGTCGGACCCGTCCGCCGCGGAAATCCCCCGGCCTCCCGTGAAGTCAAGAGCTAGCATGCCAAAAATGAATGCGGTGGCCAGGGCGATGGACGTGGTTGTTCCCAATTTCTTGCGGGCCGCCATCAGCGCGACAGCACCCAGCGCGATTAACCCACCTCGGGAATGTGTCAGATAGGTGGTCCACAAAAGCAATGCTGCAGGCAGAAGCACGACGAAGAAGTTGACGACAAGGCGTCCTCGCTGCCATGCGATAAATACCAGTGGAAGAGCAATTAATAGAATTTGAGCAAGATCATTCGGATCGCTCAAGAAACCTGCCCCGCGTATCCGCGTCAATTGGCCGATTACTTCGTCCTGCGCGGAGAAAACATTGCTCTGTAAGATAAACATTTCGCCGTGAAAGCCGGCGTAGTAGCCGCAGAGCGCTTCAACGGTAACAACCAGACAAGATGCGACCGAGGCCAGCGCCACGATCTTTAGCTTTCGAATGGTCGTCACGTTTACGACGATGAAAAAGAATACCGCCGCGCTGGGCAGGAAGATCCGCCAACCCTCGAGAACTCCACCGAGCCATCCGTGGGCCAGTTGCGACAACGCAATTGCGGCAATTAGCCCGAGCATCAGAAAAATCTGTACCGACGATTTCCAATATTTGTAGTCTGCCAAATTTGGCAAAGAAGCCACAAAAGTAATCCCAGCGAGGTACATCATTGCGTGATAGCTGGCCCATTCTTTCCCGAACTGCTCCGGCGAAATGATCGTTACGACGACATAAATTATGGTAAGTGCGAATCCCATGATCGTTTGGCAAGTTCACCCGGCCGATTGAGCCATGCCCAATCGGCCGCAAAATTTACAGGGACTCTCCTGGGGCGGACGAGAACGATTCTCGCCGGGATAGGAGAGCAGCAGTTACTTAGCGCCGCGTCCGAGGAGCACAATCTTGATCGTGTTCAAGATGATCAGTAGATCCAGCCCCACCGAAGTGTTCTTGATGTAATAGAGGTCGTAACGGAGTTTTTCCTTGGCATCCTCGACCGAGTTTCCGTACTTGTACAGGATCTGCGCCCACCCTGTAATTCCGGGACGAATAGAATGCCGCAAACGGTAGTAAGGAATCTGCTGATTGAGCGCTGCGACAAACTCTGGCCTCTCTGGACGCGGACCGACAAGGCTCATGTCGCCTCGCAATACGTTCAGTAACTGAGGAAGCTCATCCATGCGCGTCCTGCGGAGGAATCTGCCAACCCGCGTGATTCGCGGATCGTCATCCTTGGCCCAGGTCGGCCCCGAATCCGCCTCGGCGTCAGAGCACATCGTGCGAAATTTGTAGCAGCGAAAGATCACGCCGTCGCGTCCGACGCGACGCTGACGGTATAAAACCCGCCCTGGCGAACTAAGCTTGATAGCAAGAACAACGAAGGGAATCAGCGGCAGGGTAAGCAGGAGTCCGATAATCGAAGTCACCAGCGACGCGAATCGCTTGTATATCAAGAACAGATGTGAGGAAGAACAGCCTGCCGAAAATAACAGCCAACTCGATCGGATGGACTCAATCGGAACTTTCCCAGTTATCGACTCGTAGACATCATTTCCGTCTTGGACTTTCACGCCACGATTTTTCAGCGATAGCAACAAGTCAACCGGTAGTTTTCCTCGACGTTCCTCCATCGCTACAACGATGCGGTCTATTCCTCGAGTTTTCCAATCGGCAAGAATATCTTCGGAAAAGTTCGTTTGCGATGGAGCGATCGGTTCTGAACCGCGCTCGCGATTGGCTGCGGGCATTCCGGTTTCCAGCATCTCCACGCGGCCCTTGACTTGAATTCCCAACTCAGGACGCGTTTCGATCTCGCGCAAGAGAGATTCAGCAAGTGGGCCGTCCCCTAGGATTACTACCCGTTCAGCAAGGCTTGGAGTGTTATTGACGAGCGAAAAAAGCTTCCGCCACAAAAGTAACAGCAGGCCAACGAACAGGAATCCGATGTTAAAAACTCCCCGGCCCAGATTCACCGGCGGATAAAGGTAGTAGAGGAGACCAAGAACGATGTACGCGACACCCAGCGCTTGGATTATGCGGATTAGCACCTCGCGCCGGTCGCTTACGATTGCGGAATCATATAGCTCGAAATAATACATGCAAGCCATAAAGGCAACCGACACGAACAGAATCTTAAGAGAGCCGTATTGATACGTGAACATGTAGCTGGCTCTCACGGCACCCAGCCGGGTTAGAGCAGCTGCCACAAGTGCAAGAGAGACCAGACAAGCTTCTGAAATCCCCAGGAAAAGTGTGCGGCTCGGAATATAGGTGTGTAAGAAGCGGATCAATGGACACTCCAGGCGTTCGCAGAATTACCTTAGACGAGGCTTCACCGTTGAAGACACATCAGTGGGGTTTTTGATTGCGCCGCCGCCTAACAATAGCTCCCCCGATCAGCAGGGCTGTGCCGAACAACAATGACGTGACTGGCTCTGGAACAGGGGCCGGCCCCGAATCGTTCTTGGGTGGGTCATTGAAGGCCTGTAGGGGATCATTTTGCGGGCAGCCCCAGCTCAACAGGGCTGTGCCGAGACAAAGAAGAAGCATCCATCGCCTTGGACGCATCTTCGGTCCTTGCCTTGACCGGGCCCCATTGAAAAGCAGAGTGAAGTACTGGCTTGGGTTTCTCATGTTCATACCATCCTGTCATCCGAATTGATCCAGAGTAGAATTCAGAACTTATCGTTCGCTTCATGTAGGGAAAGATTTGAATTTCGATGTATTTAGGAAAGACTGCGGTCCTACCGGGTGATCGGCGCAAAATGCGGACTGGCAGCCAGAACCTGCCAGATTTGCCGGTTATTCTGGCAGCAATGCGGCGACACTGGGGTAGACCTGGCGCGCGAAGTCGATCGCGCGGGCTTGAGCGGTCGCTTCACCATCTGCGGCCGTTGTCCAGATGCGGATCATCGCGCCATCGGGAGTTCTATGGTTCAACGCATCAGCAACCAGCCAGAATTTAGCACGGTACTCGCTCGCTACAATTCGCCCATGTGACTGGTACCAATACAGGACCATGTCCCGCTTGGCTCCTTGTGCCACCAGGAATCCGTTTACGACAACTGGTACTCCGTCCACGGAACCAATCTGGAGACGGCTGGAGTGGACCGATTCCCATCCGGATCCCGGAAGACAATTCTTTGGAGAATGAATCCTGTCCCCTGAGCGTTGATCTCTGTAGTAGCCAATATAGAGTTCAATCGGAGGGCTACTTCCAACGTACGCCCGGTTGATATAGTCATCAGCGCCGATTGCCTGTTCTACCTGCTTCTCGAATGGCCGATCCTCACTGTGGGAAAAACCAATGACTGTGGGGAATTCACTCAACGGCCTCTGCAGCTTGGGGGCACCATTCGTTCTGAAACTATGCGTCGCCATAATTCCCCCCAGCAGGAGCACCACGGCCACGGACGTTCGTGGAATCGTCATGAATTCACCCCTGCGGCGCGCTTATCTCTCGAACGTGGGCAGAGCATTCTGTGGATAAGAAGAATCGACAAAAAAGCGAGCGCGAAGAAACTTAGGCCAAGAGCCAAATGGACCGCACCGGAATCCACGGAAGGTCCGAAGGAAAAACTCAAAAGACCAGTTGCGACCAGGCGTAGGCCATTTGTCACGATCGCAAATGGAATAGCCGCGAGAGCAAGCACCGTTCGTTTCCATGAACTCGGCTCCGCCAAATACCCGTAGGCAACAACGGCGGCTACCAAGGAAAGCAGGGAGCGAATTCCACTGCATGCTTCGACAACATTGAGCGTGCAGTTCGGAAGAATGAGCAGATTTCCCTCCCGCACCGTGTGAACACCAAGCGCCACCAGACCGCCTGCACCCAATCGGGAAGCCAGCAATTGAAGGGGCAATGTCAACTGGTAATAGACGATTGCCGGCAAGGGGATCATGAATGCCAGATAGCCGATCGGAAAGGCAATCGCTCCTAATACGCGGCGACCAGCCAGAAACATCACGGATCCAATAATCAGAATCAGCAGTGACAACCGCGTTGTGAACACCTCTGCACCCAGCCCACCAAGAACCCGAAGCCCAATGGCAAATACCATGATCGCAATACCGGAATTGCTCGGGCGGAGAGGAAGTACGTTCCAACGCTCTCGCTCACGCCAAAGAACGTAGGCCGCGAAGATTGGAACGAACATGCCGTGACCATAATTTGGATCGATCCACCATTGTCTCGCTAGCATGCTGAGTACCGGCGCATACAGAATCACCACCAACGCCGATAGCAAAAGGATGGCGAACCATGTTGCCGCCTGCGACATTTCCGCCCATGGATTTTTGCCCCAAGTTAAATCACCGAAGGCACCCGAGCCGTTCTCCATGCTTTTAACGGGCAACACATTCTCCCCAACGAAGGTGCGCACACCTCCCCTCGCGTTCGGCCTTAGGATCTGATTGAGAATCGGAAATATTAAGTTGGCCATCTAGCTCGATTCAATCAGACAAGTTGAGGCGAATGTTGAAGCAATTCATTCTCAGTAATTGGGGCTGCGGCCCCGCACGCGCTTTGGCTTGAGTACGCTGAAAAGTGGTCCTGGCATAACGGAGGAAACTTGGACCTGCTGGCAATGGGCCAATCCCACGATCGGCTCCAGGCTATCGCAGTTTCTCCCGGCGCTCGTTTTCGTATTTTCGTGCGCCATAATACTGCCCGTCGTAATCTGTCCTGCCAAATTCGGAAGCACCGTTGACCACCACGCCAATCAACTTCGGATGATCGAGAGACTGCAAGCCGCTTTTTATGGCTTTGAGCGGCGCCACACCCTCGCGAACGACCAGCAGTGTACCGTCCACCATTCGAGACCAAAGGTTGGCATCGATGACGGGTAGCATGGGTGTGGAATCAACCACAATCCAATCAAATAGGCTTGTCAACTCGGAGAAGGCCGCTGCAATTTGTGCTGAACGCAGAATATCGGAGGGCCGGTCACAGCTTTTTCCGGCTGGAAGAAACCATAAGCCCGTTCCAGTAAGGTGGATCAGGAAGCGTGCAATGTCCTGGCCTGATGCGAGCCACCAGTCGCCAAGCCCCGGCAATTCCTTCAACCCGAACAGCGATGCCAGCGTCGGCCTATGCAAATCCCCTTCGATCAGCAATGTCTTGGCTCCGGAATACTTGGCGAGCGTCACCGCAAGATTCGCAGACACGAATGTCTTGCCCTCGTTGATTACACTGCTGGTCACTTGCACCGATTTTAGTTCGTGTTGCTTGCGCATGTGATCCAGGCGAACGACAAGGGCTCGAAATTTCTCGGCACCCAGACTATTGGGTTCCGTCCACGCAACCAAACGGGATGTCGGAGGAGGTTGAGCCATGATCGATAGGTCCTTGTCGGCCCCAAACGCTTTCTTGGGTTCAACCTTTGCGGTGGCTCCGATCGCCTTCGGAATGACGTTTCTCGGCGCTTCCGTTGTCTCTGCCGGTTCGGGTAAAACCAGATCAGTTGGAACCATATCCGGCGGAACAGTATCCGGCTGGCTTCGCTGAATGTTTGCTCTGGTCAACCCTTCGAATAGTCGGCTCATTTGGTTTCCATTCCTGGTTCTGAGTTGCCTTTCCACTAGGGAATGCTGCAGCGCGCGTCTGGCTGCGCCTCGCTGTAGCGTCCCACGGAGAAAGGTTTTCGCATCAAGATCGTGACACTTCTGTCTGACCTTCCTTTACCCGTTGTAATAGGTATAGAGATTGCCCGTGAGTATCAAAAGAGCCATCACTGCCACAACACCCCATTCGGCGTAGCGCACAATGAGGTGCGTCCGGTCTTCTCGGGGAGTGCTCAATTGGGGAAGAGTGACGAGCAGGCGCGCAGGCAGCAGTCCTTCCAGATCTTTCTCATGGCGGAAGCGAACGTCGGTCAATTCAAGAAAGCCGGCAATGCCCACGCCAAGGCACATTCCCAAAGCCAAACCGACAAGACTGATCAGGAAACGATTTGGAGCGGATGGCTTGTTGGGCAATTTTGGCGGATCGATGATATGGAACTGTTGGCCTTGTTGCTGTTGCCCGAGGCTCGTGGCGAGCTGTGACTGCGTTTGTTTTTGTAGTAGGGAGTTGTAATTGAATTTGGCTTCATCATAGCCGCGAGAGACGATGGCCAGCTCTTGCTCGGTTTCCGGTGTCATATTCAGGCGAGCTTGGTACACCGCAGTTTGTAACTCAAGATCCTTCGCGTGCTCTTGCTCGTTCTGGATCTCCAATTGGTTGGCCTTGAGCTGGCTCTGTAGCTGCATGACTGCAGTGGGTGCGCCGCGCTGCACTCCTTCCGCGGCAGAGAAGTCAATTGTGTTTGCCGTCTTGCCGGTCTGCTGATTCGAAGCGATTTCCGCTTCGGCCTGCTTCCTGAGCAGCTCAGTCCTGGCGATCTTATCCTGGAGCGCAACGATGTCAGGATGACCATCATTGTAACGAGTGCGCAGGCTCTGCATTTGAATGCGCAGATCCTGCAGTTCCTTATCTAAGGCCTGCGTAGACACTGCTGTCGAGTCCCCGCCAAGACTAGCTTGCGCCGATTGATATTGCTGCAGCAGCGATTCCACATAGATCTTCTGTTGCTTCGAAGTGTCCAAAGCGTGTTGCGTGCTTGCCAGCTGTGCTTGCAGGCCCGCCAGAATTTGGACGTTGCTTTGCAACTGGCCGGGCAGATTCCCAACGTGTTTGGCCCTGAAGGCGGAAACTTCCGCTTCCTGTTCCTCCATTTTGGCTCGCGCGTCGGTCAACTCGTTGTCTAGAAAGGCCGTGGTATTTTCGGAAAGCTGCCGTTGCGCCTTCACATTCTCATTGATGAACAGAGACGTAAGCTCAGTATTTACTTGCTGGGAAAGCTCGGGCGTATCAGCCGAGTAATGAATCTTAAAGGTGACAAACTCTCCGCGGTATCCCGGCGACCCCACGAGTTCAATCTTGATGTCGCTTCGCATTTCGTCGACTGGATCCTTGGGTTTGAAAAACCCGCTGAATCGAGGAGGAGTTGAATAGAGCTTGAAGTGATCTATGATTGCCTGCAGGCTGGCGCGGCTGAGAACCTGTTGTGTCGTGCTTTGCAGACGATTTTGGAGATTTACGTTGACGTTCTCCATGACGTATTGGTCGGACACTTTCTGCTGTTCCGCTGAGATTAGCGCATCGGACTGATAGGTGTCAGGCAAGAACCAGCTCACTCCCCACACCCCCAACCAGCACAAAAAGAGGGGCAGCAAAATCCACCAGCGCCGTCGCACCATGATGGCGAAATATTCTTCCCAGCCGCGTGGGACCCGCTCTTCTAGTTTGTCAGACATCGCCAGCCTTTCTATGGACATCTCGTCATAACGAAGAGGGCATAACTTTGTGTCGCCCTATGGCCACGTTTGCTTCTAACAGCCTGAATTCGATGCTAAATTGTGTTTCTCGCGCCCTCTATCGGAATAAGATTGGACGTAGGCCAAAATTGAAACCGGCTGAAAGCTCGTGACTCACGAAGTTCGTTGTACAACTTGGTGTGCCACATGTGGCGCCATTCAAGGCCTGCAGCCGGGCGCCATAACTGGCAAAGAAGGCGGTTCCTGGCCGGTATTGATGACTGAATCGAAGCACGGCATACCAGGAGTTGTAATTTTGCGTGCTCAAGGCAGCAACAGCCGGTATCAGTCCGCGATTGGTCGCGTAACCCATGGAGACCGAACCATTCCACTTCGGACTCAGTCTTCGCTCCATGGTTGCTTCTATTTGTCCTGTTTGGGCCCCGAAAAGCACTCCGCTTCCCCCAGTCACGTAACGGTCATAGCTGATCAGCAACTTTGTACGATCCAGCTGGTAATTCAGCGAGCTCGCCACAGCCCAGGAAAGGCTGTTGGCGGAGCCCGCCGGCACCCCCTGGAGCATTATGAAGCTCGGTCCGGCGGCGAATTGGAAACTCAATCTTCCGGTCACGTAGCGCGCGTAGCCTATCTCCACCACGTGGTCTTCTACCCCCACTGGAAGATAGGTATACCGAAAGTCATCGAAGCGGTAGATCACCGCCATCGAGCTTTGCGGACTAAGAGCGTAGTTGTAACCTGTTTGAAAGCCGCCGGCCGTGCTGTTGATAAAGCCCGCGCCGAAGAAATTCAGCAATCCGTAGGAACCCGAGGCCGTCCACGAAGAACGTTGGCTCAACTTGTACTCGATCTGCGAGACTACCGTATTGCTCAATCGCGGAACCATAATCGTTGGAATTGTCTGATTGGGAGTCAAATACCCATTCAGAAAATTACCCAACTGAGAATCGCCGTTCAGAAATGCAAGGCCTCCGACACCTCCGAATCCAAATGGCGATTCTGAAAGGTAGCTGACCTGGTCGCCGAATAGTAGCGACCACCGCTGCCATTTGAAGTTGTAAGAGAACTCCAAGTTTTGGATCGCCGAATTGACGTAGGAAGAAAGCATTCCGCCTCCCGTGTAGTGCAGGAGAAGTTCGGAACGTTCTGAAACGCGATTCAAATCAAGCGTACCCAGCAGGTAGCTGAAAGCGGTCGGCTCGCCATAGCCTGACGAGGAAGAACTTGTGGACATCTGTGACATTACGTTAATGCTCGGCACAAGGAAGTTGCTGGCTCCCAGAGCGGGGCCCAGAGTCGGCTCCTGCACACCACTCAATGGTCGATTGTTGCCCCCTCCCTGAACATCCGTATCTGACCCGTCAGGCGAGTTTAAGGCCAAGACGCTGGTGCTCCCTGCCGGTAAAGGAGCTGGATATGGTGCGGCCGGTTGCTCGCGCGGATCATTCTTGGCCGGGTCGGTCTCCTGCGCCCCGAGTGCTGGCGCACACAGGATCACTGCAAGCAGCACCAAACCATGATTGCGAATCGGGTTCAGCATGTTTCTCCCTATGGCACTACAATCGTATCGCCGGGCCGTAGATGAATGTTTTGCTGAGACAGGTGCCCACTAACCACTTGCTTATAGTTGATCGGGAAAATCTTATCCTGGCCATTCTCGGCGCGCATGACGTAGATCTTCTTCAACTTAGCGAATGGGGTGGGTCCCCCTGCGATGGAGAGGGCCTGCACGACTGTCATGTCGGGCACCAGGGGATAGGCTCCCCCGCGAGTTACTTGGCCCAAAATGTAAATCCGCTGGCTACTCATTTGCGCCACGATCACGGTCACCTGGGGATGAACGATTGTCGCGTGTAACTTGTCCATTATTTCTGAACTAAGCTGCGTGGGAGTTAAACCAGCGGCCTGCACATCGTTTAGCAATGGGAGGGAAATCTTGCCATCTCTGCGCACCGGCACGGTGCGGGAGATTTCCGGTTCTTTCCAAACGTCAACGACCAGCACGTCTTCGGAGGCGATGGTGTAGTTGGGATCATCAGTCGCCGACTTCGGTGTCGGCGAAGCGACATCTCGCGCGACCATCCCCTTGGTGTTCTCGCTGTCGATATTGTTTCGCGCCGGTTCTTGGGCACGCACGTGCATCGAAAACAAAACTAGCAATGGTACCGCCGGTAAATACAACCGCATTCTCATAGTCTCCTCGCTTGCAAGCCTCACCTCGACTCGTCAGTTTGTTTCCCGATGTGTTTTAATCCCCCTGGCATTGCCGCAGATCTCTGTGGTTTACCGTTAGAAGGTGACAGCGGAGTCTCGAGTGTGACGCGAATCCTCTCCGTGCCCGTTGCTGCAATTCCTTTGGCGTGGGGCGTTCAATACTTCAATCTGAGAGGCTGAAACTTCGATAGCGGCTGCGGCACCTAGCATCTCAACGGATAGCACTAGTCGGGAGATGTTCTTCTTCCTCACCAGGATCCCCTCGACCCCGGCCAAGGGGCCGCACTTAACTTTTACCCATTGCCCACATTTCAGGAAGGGATGCGTCTCTACTGCCACGCCGCTTTCGACAACTCGTCGAATCGCGTCGATCTCGACCTCTGGAATCGCTGCTGGCTGGCCTCCGCTGGACACAAGTCCATACATCCCCGGCGTCGTAATAATCTGTAGCCGACGCTCAATGCCCCCTTTGAGAAATACATAACAGGGAAACAGGGGCAATGAGAGTACTTTGGTCCGGTCCTTCCAATTGTGAGTGGCAGAATAAAGCGGCAGAAAGGTGTCAAATCCTTTTCCAGTGAGGATCTGAGCCACCATCTTTTCATGCTGATGGCGTGTGTAGATCGCGTACCAGGATGGCGCATAGGCTTGATTCTCTAGTGCAAGTTTGGGTTCAAAAAGCATGAAGCTCCGCCCTGTGACTTACAGGTAAGAAACTTGTAAGCCACCGATACGACTGTACTTACTGTAGCTATGCCCGCAAAACGTGCCTGCAATTGACGCAGACCGCAATATCTTTTGGCTGTCTCAATCCGCCCAAATCCTTGGGAGTTCCCGCCTCGGTTTCCTGTGAGGCGATCTCCTCAATATTCAATGGCAAATCCGTTCGTGATCATTCCCCTTTCAGCCGGGGATTGCTCAACCCTAAGGACTTCGCCAGCGACCCTCACGGGAAGTGGGCCGAATTCATCTGGGATTCCTTCCAGATCAATCGTGAGTGCGACGCTCGTCCCGACCGGTGGACATACGGGCGCAAATACAAACGCGCCGTGCTCACTGACATCTCGACTGCGGCCCTCGCCGTGTCGACTCTGCCCGTCCCCATTTGTCCACCGAAACGTAACTCCCGTTTGTAACAGGAATCGAAGGGTCCTTCTGGCTGGGCGCCCAAGATTCAACAATCACCCCCACTAATCTGTCGAGTTGCACATTAAGTGCACAGGCGCGAACGCACAAGAGAAGGAATGTCATCAGAGAATGATCAAGGACGTCTAGAGACGACGATCGACTCACGTTAGGTACGAATGTACTTAGTGTCTTGTTTTGCACAGTTTTTCCCCCAGCCAAACCTCTCCGAAGTGGGCAAGTGTGACCATGCGGACAGAAAGTAGCGCCTGGAGAAATACGATATAGTTAAGTAACTTATTTTATGTGAAACTCGACTTCTGGAATCCGGCGATCCAGCACGAAGATGACCAGGATGATTAGTTCGGAGTTATGTCCCACCCCGAGCCGCTCTTCAAAACCGGAGATTGTTGGTTATTCAGAATGGGAAGGGACTGAAAAATGGGACTTGCGAAGCAGGACGAACAATCAATTCCGGCCGTGGTACATGGGCTGACGTTCGCCTAAAAGCGGTTCGCTCATGGTAACGACTGAATTCCGCTGATCATCGCCATCTCTCCGATCAATGGCGTAGAGGGCGAGTTCCAGCCGATTTGAAGTCCCCACTTTGTTGAAGATCCTAAACAGATAGTTCCGAACGGTATGCTCACTCAGATTGAGCTCGTGAGAAATATCACGATTGGTTAGACCTTTGGCGACCAAATGGACTACGCCTTCTTCCCTCTTCGTCAGCAAGTCTGATCTTTTTTGACCATTGGTTTTGATTTGAAGAGTCGGTCCCAGGGCCTCGATCAGAAAGTGCAGTTCCTTGCTGCTAGCCCACACTTGCCCCAGGTGCACCGCGTGGATGCACTTGCTCAGCAGTTCAGACGATTGATCGCGAGAAAATATGCCGCTGGCGCCGGCGCGAAATGCCTCGACAACCATCGCCGGTTTGTTGGAATCGAGCAACAGCACGACACTGGGCTTGGGGTTCGAAGCCCTTATCTCTCGTGTCACATTAAAACCAGCCAGGTCTTCGTGCTCCAATCGAGCGCCAATAACCGCAACGTCGGCGTCGTACTTTCCGAGCCCTTCGCGAATTCCCGCCGCGTTTGTCGCAAAGCCAATCACCCGAGTCCTATAGCGGCCTCGACGCACCGCTGCCGCTATTAGCTGGCAGCTCATTTGACTGTCGTCGGCGATAAAAACCTTCACCGGGCCAGCACGTACTGGGGATTTCGGCAACTTTTTACTCCTGCGAGTAATGCCCGCGATCACGTAGCCCCAACTGAACTCTCACTCATTGGGAGATCCAATTTCACTTTCCCATCGCGATTATGTCGCAATCGCAACTCCTGACCTTTCGCCTATCTACCAAAGATGAGTAGACATTCAAGCCTTCCTACGTACCGCCTACTCTCGTTTTCGATCGCCACATTTTCGTCGTTATCAAGCCTGCGCGCTGTCCCTTTCTATACACTCCCGGCGAATATTATCGTGATGGGTGACCATTGGCGCCGAACCTCACGAATCGAGATGGTGTTTTGGGTTTACTTTGAAACATAGGAAGCGCTCGGAGGGGTCGATAGTTTGAATCGGATTTTAGATCACTGCCATGGAGCGCTGTTGCCCTCTTTTGCCTTTGATTGGCCCATATCCGGCAGACGTGTCAGATCAATTGTTTCACTTCGGTGCGAACTTAAATAAAAGGACACGGCACTCTCGGTTAGCAAGAGGATTCCCATGAAAGTTCCATATCTTTTGTGCGTAGGCATGCTTGCAGCCGCGACTGCGACCGTGAATATTCAGGCCCAAAATCCACCTGCCTTGGCCGGCTCGACGCTTCCTGCTGGAATGTTCAGCACGCTGGGAATTCAGATCGTAGACCAGAACCAAAATCCCGTTCGCCTAGCTTGTGTTTATTGGCAAGGAATGAACGGCGACGATGGCACGCTAAGTAACCTGACTACGCCCCTCAATGGTTATCAAGCGAATGTCAACGCCATTGCAGCGGTTGGGTTCAATTGCATTCGCGTCGATATCAACAACATTTGGCTTCACGATAGCGGAACAGCTCTTTTCCTCAATATGCTGGATATGGTGGTTGCCGCAGTAGGCAGCGCAGGACTCCGCATCATCATCGTCGATCATGATAATGAGGGAAACTTCGGAACTAACGATAACTTCTCCAATGATTGCGCCGCTCAGTGACCTGCCCGAGTTTTTGTACCAGGTTCAATGAGAGAATTTATATCACTATCGGACCGGCTGGTGGGTCCGCGCCCGACTCCTTCTGTGTAGTGATTTAATAAGCGGATGCTCTCTACCAAACAACTGGCAGCGTTTGAAGGGTTAAAAGAGTTCTTGGCCGCCGAGGTGCAGGCAGATGTCCGGTCAGGCTTTTCACGTCTTTCACGCGTTCCCGAATCTCACGTCGTCAACATATTGCGATATTGCGTTTGCTAAGCAAAGCCTCGATCCTCGGCAATACTCGTGTGGTGCGTTCGGCAAGGTTCAGTGTGCGGCTCTTTGGCTACGGGCGTCGTTTACAAACCCCAGGAAACGATCGGCCAACGTGCGAATGCGCTCTTCCTGGCGAAGGTTAATCGCCTCTCTGGAAATTAAATCTTTGCCAATCCCGAGCGCCGTGGCCCCGGCCAGAATGAAACCGTAGGCGGTCTTCTGGTTCACACCCCCCGCAGCGATCAGGGGAACGCTGGGGAACATGGCCTTCAAAGCTTTGATATAGCTATCGCCGCCGACATGCCCGCAGGGAACAATCTTGACGAAATCGGAGCCAGCTTTCCAGGCGGCAATCACATCTGTAGGAGTAAGCGCGCCGGGGAAAACGACTATGTTTTCCTGTACTCCGTATTTCACGACGTCCAGATCAATTCCGTCGCTGGTGAGGAATTTCGCCCCAGCTTGCAAACACAGCCGTGCTGTCACCACATCCAACACGCTTCCTGCGCCTACCAACATTTCCGGAGCGTTTTTCACCAGGTGGACAATCACATCGATCGCCCCCGGGACGGTCAAAGCAACCTCCACAATGGGAATTCCACCTCGATAGACCGCCTCCGCGGCGAACATCGCTTGGTCCGCCGAAGACACTCGCACGGAAGGAATTATGCCAACCTGCTCAATGCGGTTGTGCACCTCATTCTTATTCACTGAATTGGCTCCTTCTGAGTCCGTCTTGCTGCATACACGCACGTCGTCTCAATATGCGAATTACAATTACCTGGCAACCTTAAATATACGGCGTTTGTGGAGAGCGAAGAAACTAACCCCAAGAGATTGCCATCACATTCGACGCGCTGTCACCAGAAAGTAGGCGATAAGTGTCGTTTGATGCCATAGTGATCAAGGCAAAGTTCTCGTGGCCACGGCTTCTCGCAATTGCTCCAGTGCCAGCAAATAGGAAGCGAGTGCCTGGCGATAAGCAAGTTCCGCGGCGCGATAGCTCCGCTCCGCGTCCAGAAAATCAAGCAAGGCCAGCGCTCCGCCATGGTAGGCATAGTCGGCGATGTCCCGCGACCTCCTGGTAATCTCCCGGTATTTGTCCCGGTACAGTAAAACCACTCGGTCGTTTGATTTCAGACTTTCGTAAGCATCCTGTACATCCGTCAGAACTTGGCCGCTGGTGAACTTTTGCTGCTCTTCCATTTGCGTAATGACCGAATGCGTGCGAGCGATTTCTCCCTGGTTATGGTTGAAGAACGGCAATGGAATGCTCGCGTACAGTGTCGCAGCATTGATGCCGTTGACATGGGAATAGTTCCCCTGGACGGTAAGATCTTGGACTCCATCCGCCTTAGCCAGCAAATAGCCGCTATTGGCCGCGGTCACGCCTTGCACGGCAGCGCGCAAGTCCGGGCGGTTTTGCAACGCTTGCATTTTCAAGTCATCGAGGTTGGCCTTCATGGGCAAGTAATCGAATGCATCCACCACATCATAATCAGCTGATACGGATTCGTAACCCAAGAGCTGTCTCAGATCGGAGAGTCCCTGTGCCCGTGCAAGTTGCGCGGATTCTAAGTCGGTCTCGAATTGCAGCAACTGGACCTGGATCATCAGGTAATTGCTCTCGCTGATGCCCCCGGATTTGAATTGGAATTCCGCGATGTCCACGGTCTTTTGAAAGCTCTTCAGGTCCTGCTGAGCCAAATCAATTGTCGATTCCGCCAATTGCACGTTGACGAATAGCGTTGCCACTTGGTAGGTGAGGCCGCGCTCGGCGTCCGCAACCAGCGAACGCGTCTGCGCCGTTACGTCCTTGGCGGCCTGATAGCGCCGCTCGCGTTTTTTGCCGCGCTCGATTAGGTAGCTAAGTCCGATATCGCCTTCCGTGTTGTCCCTAAGATAATCTCCTGTAGATACACCGGGATATAGGTCCGGGTTTTGACGAGCGGGCGAGCCGATTGGCAAATACTCCCAATCAACGAAGAGTGAGGGATTGGGACGCAGGTTAGCGGTCACTTCCATCGCCAGGTTTTGGTCGATCGCCGTTCGGGCGGCGATCATATTGTGATTGTGCTGGAGGGCCATTTGAACAGCATCGTCGAGTGTAATGCGGACCGGTCCCGTGGTTGCCTGAGCCAGTGCGAAATTGGCTGAACACAAAGACAACATCGTCAAAAAGGCCAGCAAACCCAATCGCATACCTCCGCTTTCGAACACAAAGTGCTTAGCTTTCAAAGGATTCCTCCGGTTCCGGCAGTTTATCTGTAGGCCTGGCGAACCAAACGTACAAGGTTGGCAAAAGAACGATGCTCATCACCAAGTCGGAGATCAAGCCGCCAACGATCACGATGGCGAAGGGCCTTTGCGAGTCTGAACCAATCGCGTGCGAAAGCGCTGCCGGCAGCAAGCCAAGAGTTGCAACAAGCATTGTCATCATGATTGGCCGCAACCGCAGAACGGCGCCATCGACCGCCGCATCTTCGATTGAATGACCTCGTGCGCGAAGCTGGTTGATGTATTCCAGCATAATGACGCCGGTCTGCACGGAGACACCGAACAAGGCTAGAAAGCCTACGCCCGAGGACACGCTGAAGTGCGTGCCGGTAATCAGGAGAGCAACCAGCCCGCCGATGCGAGCCATCGCCACGTTGGTCAGAATCAGCAGCGCCCACTTCGCCGACTTGAACATGCTGTAAAGGATGATATAGATCACAAGGATGGTTAGTGGCACGATGAGCAGCAATCGTGCTTCGGCTCGTTTTTCGCTTTCGTATTCGCCCGAGGAACCGACCGTGTAGCCCGGTGGCAGTTTCACTTTTTCACCAATTTGCTTGATTGCCTCCTCGACCGTTGTTCCAAGGTCGCGGCCTCTCACGTTGAACGTGATTGCCAGATATCGGCCGTTTCCTTCCCGGTAGATGTCGTACGCGCCATCCTTCACCTCGACTTCCGCCAATTGCGCCAGTGACACCCGCTCTCCCGAAGGAGATAGCAAGCGAACCCTCGCAATCGCATCCTGAGTATTGCGGTAGGGTTCTTGGTAGCGAACCACAACGTCATAGCGCGCTTCTCCCTGCAGCACTTGACTCACAGCATTCCCGCCCACGGCGGTTTGCACCGCGTCTTGAATATCCGCGACGTTGATTCCAAAGCGCGCCGCTTGCCGCCGATCGATGGTGATGTCCAAGTTCGGCTGCCCAAAATCGCGCAGTAGCTTGACGTCGTGCATGCCAGGGATGGCCGACATGACGGCAACGACTTCTTCGCCTTTTTGCTCGAGTGTCTTTAAGTCGTCCCCGAAAATCTTGAAGGCGAGAGATCCCTTGGTGCCGGTAAGAGTTTCTCCGACGTTGTCTTCGATCGGTTGCGAGTAGTTCCAAATTGCCCCCGGACATCTCTTTTGGATTTCGCGGTCCATGGCGGCGATCAGCTCTTCTTTGTTCTCATGAAATGCCGGTCGCCACTGATCATGTGATTTCAGATCAATGAAATATTCGGTGTTGCCGAATCCACCGGTGTCCGTGCCATCATCCGGCCGGCCCGCCTGCGATACGACGGTTGTGACTTCCGGGAACGACGCGAAGACATAGCGGGCGCTGGTTGCAAATCTTTCGCCTTCCGTAAGGCTCGTGCTGTTCGCCAGCGTGCCGCGCGCCCAGATCGCTCCTTCGTCGAGATGGGGCAAGAATTCCGAACCAATGATTCCGCTAAACCACAAGAAAAGACTTCCCGCCAACGCCGCCACTCCGATGCTGACCGTAAGGCCGCGATGCTCCAAGCACCAGCGCAACCGTCCCCGATAACGCTCCGTCACATAAGCCAAAACCGGGTTGCGCCGCTCGCGAACGGTGCCGCGGAACAAGACACTGGCAAGAACGGGCGCGATGATCATCGAGAAAGTGAGGGCCCCCAGAAGCGCGAAGGCTACCGTCAAGGCCATGGGCCTGAACAATCGGCCCTCGACGCGCTGCAGAGTGAAGATTGGCAGGTAAGCCGTGATTATGATGGCGATGGCATAAAATACCGGGCGCTGCACTTCGTGTGCAGCTTCGCGGATATGCTGCATCGGGGTTTTGCCATTGGTGCTGGCCGCTCCGGCGGCGTCCCCGTTCGCGAGGCTGTTCTTCCGGCGGCTCAAGTGGCGAACAATGTTTTCGACCATGACGACAGCACCATCCACGACCATGCCGAAATCCAGAGCGCCCAGAGACAGAAGGTTCGCTGGAATCTTGCTCAAATCCAGCCAAATCGAGGCGAACAGCAAGGAGAATGGAATTGTGAGCGCAACAATCAGGGCGGCCCGCACATTGCCAAGAAATAGAAGCAGAATGATCGTTACCAGAACCATTCCTTCCAATAGGTTGTGCATAACCGTGTGCGTGGTGAAGTGGAGCAGATCGCTGCGGTCCAGCATTGGCACGACCTTCACACCCGGAGGCAGAATGCCATTATTGAGTTGCTCCACTTTTTTGTGTATGGCGTCGAGCGTGGGTTGCTCTTCCGCGCCTTTGCGCATCAGCACTGCGCCTTGAATAACGTCAGGCTCGTCGATAATGCGCCCGTCCTGCACGTGGTTGGCTCTGGCCATGTGGCCCAGACGGATTTTTGGACCCTGCACCACGTCTGCGATGTCTTTCACGCGAAGCGCGGTGCCGCTTTGCGTTTTTAGGACGGTTTGCTCGATATCTTGCACCGTGCTGAAGAGACCCAGCGCGCGAACATTCATCTGCTGCAGGCCCTCTTCTACAAAGCTGCCGCCGGCGTTGATGTTGTTGTTGGCAAGTTGCTGCTCGACCTGGCCGATGCTAAGCCCATAGGAAACGAGCTTGTTGGGATCGACGCGCACTTGATATTCGCGCACCGTGCCGCCAAAGTCGGAAACGTCCACCACATCAGGAACGGATTTGAATTGCTTGAGCAGAACCCAGTCTTCGATCGACCTCAATTCCATCAGGTCGTAACGGGGATTTGTGCTTCTAAGTGTGTACCAGTAGATCTGACCCGTTGTGCTCCAGTCCGTGCCAATTTGCGGTTGAAGGTTTTGCCCATTGGGGAGGTTGACTTGGGTAAGCCGTTCCAACACTTTCTGGCGGTTCCAGTCGTTCACTGAACTGTCGTCGAAGATCATGATCACGAACGACAAGCCGAAAATGGACTCGGAGCGCAGAAAGGTCATGTGAGGCATTCCGGCCATTTGTATTTCGATGGGAATTGTAACCTGTTGCTCTACTTCTTCCGCGGAACGCCCCGGCCATTGCGTAATCACCGTCACGTAGTTGTCCGCGATATCTGGATAGGCCTCCACCGGCAGGTAGTGAAAAGATATCGCTCCCCAAGCCAACAGCAAAGCGGCAATCGCAAGCACAACAAACTTGTTGTTCAGAGCGAAATCGACTAGAACGCGGATCATTTCTTATATTCCTTCCCGCTTCTCCAGGCTGGCGCCGCGTCTAAAACTCAGGGCGCCTGGCTAACCGCTACTGCGCGAGCACGTGGTCGAGAACCAGAGCGTTGGAAACAACTTGTTGGCCAGGTTTGAGCCCAGACTTAATCTCCTGCAGACTCGTGTTGTCTGGCAGGACATCGCCACTGACAACCTCCAAGCGGCGGAACTTCTTGTCCGGTGCGGGAACAAAAACAAAATCGCGATCGTGCATGTGTAGTACGGCAGAGGCCGGAACAATCGTGTGCGCCTCTTTGGTTTGACCGCGGAAGATGGCCCTGGCGAACATTCCTATTCGCATGGTTCCTGGATTCTGAACTTCTATACGAACCTTGGCCGTGCGAATATTGGGGTCAAGAATTGCTCCAATATTGCTGACCGTTCCTTTGAACGTGTGATCGGGATAGGCATTCAGCGTGAGCTCCGCCGTATCCCCAAGGCGCACATTGGCCAGGTCATTCTCATACACGTCGCAAAGAATCCACACTGAGGAAAGATCCGAAATGGTGAATGGGCTCGGAGAACTAAACGCCTGAACCGCAGCCGCGTTGGTGACTTCCTGGTCGGTGATCACCCCCGATACCGGCGCGACGATATCTACCATGCCCATCGGTTTGTTTGGGTCGTTACCCAGGAGGCGGAGATGCTCGGTTGCAGTTTCCAGAGTGACCTTGGCATCCTCAGCAGTGTCCTGGGCGACCTCGAGATCTTGCAGCGCAATGGCCCCGTGCGCGTACATGTCCACAGCTCGATTCAACTGCTTTCGCGCAAGAAGTTCGTCGGCGACAGCCTTGCGATAGGCGTCGAAGCCACCCGCAACATCGTCGCTGCGAATCGTCAGCAGCAACTGGCCCCTTTTCACGGCGTCCCCCAGCCGCGCATGAATGGCTACGACGCGCCCAGATGCCAGGGAAATAACGGGGACGTTGCGAGCGACGTCGGGGGTGACCACTCCAGTGACCACCAACTCAGAGGCCGCGGGACGCGCAATGACCTCGGCGAGTGGAAACTGCTCAGGCCGGTCGACAGAGAACAGGCTGACATCCACGCCTGGAACAACGTTGGCGGGCGGTGGAGCTTCAGCGGCTACATCGCCTTCTCTACCGCAGCCGCCAAGACTCGGCAGCAGCGCGACGCAGATAAGCAGAAAACCAACTTCCAAACTCTTGTTTTTCATGAATACCTTCCAATCCACTGCGCTCACGTTCCGACAACGTTTCTCGCTTCAAATGAGCGCACCCGTCGCAGCAGCGGGGAGTTTCACCCACTCTCGGCCGATCTATTGAGGTTGTGCGTAAGTTCCGTTGCTAGAACTGTGCCGAGGCGTCCGGCGGTGCTCTTCCCGAAGATGCACGAAGTTCCGCGCACTTTGTAAACGGCGAAACGATGCGCGAAACGAGCTTCTCTTTCAACTCAAGAAGAAGAGCCCGGTCGCCAGTTAGGAGGCTTCCAGCTCGAAAGCCTGAAGCAGGCAAGGCGGATGCGTGGTGAACCTGACCGGGACCCGATGCCCTGCCCTCATCGGAGGCAAAGGAACCTGGCGAAATGGCCAAGGTGAGACGGTCGTGGCCTTCGTTGAGAAGGACAGCAAAAGGCAAACCAAGAAGTTTGGAAGTAAGAACGACGTCATTGGCAATATTGTCACCGCTCATGTCAAGCAGCTCTGGTTGCAGGCCACCGGGCGGCGCAACGATCGCGAAGGACTGTTGCGACCCTGAGGCAAACTGCAATTGCACGGTGTAGAGCGTGTGTTGAGGGTAGGCCTGCTCAATGACGACTGTTTCCTCCAAACTGTGATCGCCGTCAGACTCCGTAACGTAGTGGGTGATTTTCGGACGTAGGCCCAAGGCTGGCGCTTCAAAAGGGCTGGCGGCCGGGGAAAAAGCGGGCGCAAAGTTACCTACACGATTCGAAAACTGTGCTTTGGCGATTTCTTGCGAGTACGAACGTGTGCCCGCAAATGCGGCAAACGCAAGTACTAACAAAAGCTTTGGAGTGTGTTTCATCGCCTGGTTTTCGCCTTTGCGCCCCTATATTCTCTTTCTGTGGAAGTTCACCTGCTTCAGTTGGCTTCCAGCCGATGTACTCGTTCCTAAAACTTGACCATAATGGCAATCGTGTTTACCGCTTGCCCCCTGCGCAAATCCGGTTGCCATGCAGTCCATCCACTGCCGTATTGTTGCGTGCATGCTGCGGCCACCGTCCCTCCGGAGTTATCCACCGTGAAACCTAGCCCGGATGGCGAAATATTGGAAACTGCAGAGGTAGTTCCGTTCGTGCAAATGTAGCTTGCACCCGTGCCCACGGCGCCATTGTTGGCCACCGGCGCAACGTTCCCTCCCGGCGGAGTAATCCCCTCGCGTCCCGACCAGTAAGGAACGTTTGCGTGGCGATAGCCCGACTCAAAGCGGAAGGTGATGTACTGTGAAGGCATCCAATCAAAGGTGAGCGAGCCATCCCAGGCCTTGTAAATACTCCCGGGATACGCGGGGAAGTAAGGCGATCCAGAGACGGCGGTGGCGCCATTGATGGGCTGGAGCAACGTCAGGTACCGCCCCGGATTGTCCAGTACTCCACCTCCCAGCGTTATGCCGTAGAGGTCTTTGTGGAACCACCACCGGTTATAAAGCATCCAGCCGGCAAAATCCTGTTTAGGATGTCCGTTGCTATTGTTGTGACAGCTTACCGTTGTGCCCGGCGTTGATGAACCACCGTACTCGCACCCCAAATCGCCCGTTAGGGAGAAGGCCATCTTGTCCAACCCGAGATTTTCGGGGTGATTGTAGTACCTGACCTCAATGCTGTCGTCTGTGTGAATACGCGAACGTCCAGGAACACCCAAGGTATCCGTGCCCATGCCGTAATTGTTGAAGACCATTGATACCCACGGCTTCGGACGCCACAGGATCTGTCCACCCAAACCAGGATGGCCGTTATACTTTGCGTAGGATTGCCATCCATTAATGAACCATGGCTCGATCTTCAATTTGTCCGTGGGGAACCACTGTATCCGCACGCCATTGAAGAACCACGGCGTGTTGGAAGAGACGAAAGAAGGCTGGTAGGTCCAATTGTCGAAGTTGTAGTAGCTGAAGAGGCCGATATATGACACGAAGATTCCCGCGTCAATGTTGAGCCCGTGGTTCACATGGAAGTGGTAGCCACCGTAGGCTTCGGAGAAATACTTGTAAGCGTCGTTGAGGTTCCATTGGCCAACTCCCGCGCTGCCATCATTGCGCGGCGTGGTGGTTGCAAACAATCCGAACATGGTCAGGATGCGGCCGCGGACGTCTCCCACGTGTAAGTCCCCGCCGAAGCTAAGCTGCTCCAACTGGACTTCACCGTTTCGGAAACTTTCCGTCGAGCCGCCCATGGTGTGATCTTTCGGCTGGTTGTAGTCTTCGATGTAATTCGTGTCCACTCTGAATTCGGGCGTGAAGTATTTCGAATCCCACACGTTATCCTTGTTGCGGGCATTGCCGTTCAGCCACGTCCAGTCCGCGTAAGCGAAGGGTTCGGTCGGTCCGGCGCTGGCTGGGGCTGCCGCGGCTTTATCGGGAGATTGCTGGGGCCCAATAGGCGCCGCGTCGTTACTACTTGAAAAAGAACCCGAATTCGCCGGTGTCGGTGAGATGTTTACGTGGCTTAGAGCGGCAGTGGGATCGGCTGCGTTCGATGGCGCCGGCTGCGCCGTCCCGGGCGCTTCCACCTTAGTAGTTGCCGCGGGAGCCGCAGTCGAATTTGCCTTGGACTCCAATTCTGCCACTCGCTTCTTCAGCTCTTCCAACTCCTCCATGAGGTAGCGCTCCCGCTCCGATAGCGGCGCTGGCGATTCGATCTTTGTGGCGGACGGGCTTGTGGCGGGTTTGCTCTCATTCTTAGCTGGTTTCTCATCCGCCTTCGTATCTGTATGGCTTTCGTCCGCCACCAAACAAACAGGAACACTTAGTGCCGCCATCAGCGCGATTATCACGAACCATGTGCAACTACAATATTTCTCGATTACACGCATTTATCTCTCCTGTTATATGAGCGGCTACAACCCTCTGCCTGAGCCGGAAATCGTCCGCAAATATCGCACCCTTCGCTTCATAGCCCGATAGCGTGTCTTCG
>Ga0181523_10000981_pt1 | contig 31741 bp, 28 predicted proteins | sample PEATcosm2014_Bin_43_FD_119752 | JGI IMG/M metagenome (GOLD analysis project Ga0181523, IMG submission 119752) | Peatland microbial communities from MTU Mesocosm Facility, Houghton, MI, USA - PEATcosm2014_Bin05_30_metaG | ecosystem: Environmental > Terrestrial > Soil > Wetlands > Peat | place... | reverse complement strand
CCGGCGGCCGTTTCCGCTGGCGTTCTTGATTCTGGCGGCGATGGCTTTTCTCGGCGGGGTTTTGTATGCGCCGAGCAATTACGACGCGCTGGCCTACCGTATTCCGCGCGTGTTGCACTGGCTGGCGGCAGGCCAATGGCACTGGATTCACACCATTTTCACACGCATCAACACGCGGTCCTGCGGCATCGAATGGGTTTCCGCGCCGTTCGTCGCGCTGCTGAAAACCGACCGATGGTTGTTCCTCATCAACTTCATTTCGTTTCTGCTGCTGCCGGGACTGGTCTTCAGTGTGTTCACGCGGCTCGGTGTGCGGCGCCGGGTGGCGTGGTATTGGATGTGGATTGTGCCGACCGGCTACGGTTTTTTGTTGCAGGCGGGAAGCATTGGCAACGACCTTTTTGGCGCGACTTTTGCGCTGGCGGCGGTGGACTTTGCGCTGCGGGCAAACCGTTCCCGGCTGCCGTGTGATTTTTTCGCGTCACTGCTGGCAGCAGCGATGATGACCAGCGCAAAAACGGGCAACCTGCCGCTGTTGCTGCCGTGGGCGGTGGCGATTTGCCCTTCCCTCAAATTAGTCTTCCGCTGGCCGCTGAAAACTTCCGCGGTTTGCGCGCTCGCCGTTTTCGCCTCGGCGCTGCCGACCATGGTTTTGAACGCGAAATTTTGCGGCGATTGGTCAGGGCTGGCGCCGGAAACCGTCGGTTTGAAAAATGATCCGGCGTTTCAGGCCGGAGCGAACACCGTGCTGCTGACCCTTGAAAATTTCGTGCCGCCGATTTTCCCGCTGGCCGGCCAATGGAATCAATTCGTGGACCGGGTGATGCCGGCGGGGTTGGGCGGGCGGTTGCAACAAACCATCATGTGGCGTGACGAGAAATTGCAACTGCCTGAAATGCAAATGGAGGAAAACGCGGGACTCGGCTTTGGCGTTTGCGTTTTGCTGTTGGCCAGCACTGTAGCGGCAAGGTTCACGGCGCGAAACCATCCGAGGGATACACGGCAGAGGGACCGCGGCTTGAACTGGCAAACGTGCGTACGGCTCGCACCCATTGTTTCGCTGGTGGCGCTGCTGACCCAAACTCATATGGGCGACACCAGCCGTCTGGTTATCGCCTATTATGCCTTCCTGTTGCCGCCGATGCTGGTGTGCGCCGGACACGAAAGGGTGGTGACATGGCGCTGGTGGAAGATTTCGGCGTTTGCCGTTTTCTTCATGGCGGCGGGATTGCTGGTCCTTTCTCCGGCGCGACCGTTGTTTCCGGTCCGAACCATTCTGGGAAAAATTCAAACGCGCGCCCCCGATTCCAAACTGTTGGCGCGGGTGAATCAGGTTTATTTGGTTTATCGCGCACGCCCCGACGCTTTTGCCCCCGTGCGCGCCATTTTGCCGCCGGACGCGGGCATTCTCGGAATGGTCACCTGGGACGATCCGGAAGCAACCTTGTGGTATCCGTTCGGTTCGCGCCGGATCGAACACGTTTGCCCCGAAGATACCGCGGCGGATTTAAAGCGGCAGGGCATCAAATATGTTTTGGCCAGGGGCGGGATGTTCGGGGAATCGTTTGACAGTTCGCTTGACGATTGGCTCAAGCGCATGAACGGGCAGGTCATCTGCAAAATTCCCCTTGACCCGCGCGTTTCGTGGGGCCCGATTGACTGGTATCTGGTCGAACTGCGGTGAGCCGAAACCCGCGCTCGCCAGAGGGAGGGCCGTTTGAGTAAGTTTGCCCCGTGACCGGACCCGTTGAGTTGAGCATCGTGATGCCGTGCCTGAACGAAGCGGAAACCATCGCCCGTTGCATCGAATCGGCCCGGCTCGGCATTCAACGTGCCGGCGTGGCCAGTGAAATCATCATCGCCGATAACGGCAGCACTGACGGCTCCCAGGCCATCGCCAAAAACCTGGGGGTGCGTGTCGTGCCGGTGAAAGAAAAGGGCTATGGCAGCGCCCTGCGCGGCGGCATCCGCGCCGCCCTCGGAAAATGGATCATCATGGCTGATGCGGACGACAGTTACGATTTTTCCGAAGCAGACCGGTTTGTCAAAAAACTTCAGGAAGGGTTTGACCTGGTGATGGGCTGCCGGCTGCCGGTCGGCGGAGGGACCATTTTGCCCGGCGCGATGCCGTGGAAAAACCGCCGGCTCGGCAACCCGGTGCTGTCGTTCACCGGCCGTTTTTTTTTCAAATGTCCGGCGCACGATTTTCATAGCGGCATGCGCGGGTTCACCCGGGCTGCGTTCGAAAAAATGGAATTGCAGACGACAGGCATGGAATTCGCCTCCGAAATGGTCATCAAGGCCACGCTCAAGAAGTTTAAAATTTCCGAAGTGCCCATCACACTGCATCCGGACGGGCGCTCGCGCCCGCCGCACTTGAAACCGTGGCGCGACGGCTGGCGGCATTTGCGGTTCATGTTGCTTTTTTCGCCGCGCTGGTTGTTTCTGGCGCCGGGGCTTTTCCTCTCGGCCCTGGGAATCATTTTTGCCGCCGCGCTGTCGGTGAGTGACATCAAAATCAGCGGTATCGAGTTGAACGTCGGCACGCTGATGATGGCGTGCATGGCGGTCGTCGTGGGTTTCCAACTGGTCGCGTTCGCGTTTTTCACCAGGGTTTTTGCCGTCGCCGAAGGCCTGCTGCCGGAGGACCCGAAACTCACGCGCGTCTTCAAAATTTTCACGCTCGAAAAGGGGATTGCCGCCGGCCTGATCGTGTTGCTCGCGGGAACTATTTTATTTCTGCGCGCGCTGTGGCTTTGGCAACAGGCCCACTTCGGCCTGCTGCCGTCCATGGAGGAAAACCTGCGCCGGCTGATTCCGGCGGCCACGCTCATGATCCTGGGCATTCAGGGTGTTTTTTCGAGCTTCTTCATGAGCGTGCTGGGCCTGAAAACCGTCTCGCGTAAGCCGCCGGGCAACTAAAGCTCCAAACACCAACGTCCAAGCGCCAGAGAAATTTCAAACAACAAGCTCCAAGTGGCGTGCGAATCGTTTGATGTTTAAAGTTTGGCGCTTCTCTGGAGATTGGAGCTTGGATGTTGGAGCTTTTCAAAAGTCCAATGCCTCGACCCGAAACGGACGGCAGATCAAACCCGCCGCCGCGTTCGGTGAAAAATTCGGGTTCGGATTTTGATACATCAGGCTCACCAGGTTGTCGCTGCGGAAATTCAAGCGCAGGCCACAGCCCTCCGCCGTTTTCAATCCGGCCCAAATCAACCGCCACGGCAGGGAAATGAATTTTACCTGTTTATCCAGCCCACGCGCGATTTCCGAAAGCAATTGCTTGAACGGCCACGGCTGCTCGTGCGCGGCGGACAAAACGCGCGGCGCTGTTTCAATTTGTCCGGCGGTGAATTTTTCGATGAACGCGGCCAAATCCTCGTGGTGAACCAGAAACTGAGCCTGCGAGCCGCCGCCGAACACCGGCAGCACGGACGACTTCCGGATTTGCGCGACGAGTTTGCCGAACATTCCGGCCGGCTCGCTGCCATAGACCAGTCCGGGCCGGATCACCAGCGCGCCGCTGTCCAGCGCGATCTTCTCAATTTCAAGTTTCGCTCTGCCGTAAAGCGAACGGCAGCCATCGTAGGCGCTGATGGAGGAGAGGCAGACGATGCGTCCGACGCCCGCCGCGCGCGCGGCTTGAAAAAGTTTTCGCGTGCCATCCACGTTCACCGCGCGGATTTCCTCCCAGCGCAGCGGCTGGAAGTCATAGGCGCAATGCACGAGCGCGTTCAGCCCGGCCAGCGCCGGCGGGGGAATTTCCGCGCCGAGCCGGAACGCCACCGCGCGCGCGCCGGGTCCCGGCTGGCGGGTCAATTCCAGGATTTCCCGGGCGCGCGCCGCAAAATAATTTTTGAGGCAGCCGCCGACGTAGCCGTGGCTGCCGGTGATGGCGCACACCTTTTGCACGGGCTTAATTTGAACCATTCAACCGCGAATGAAAATGACGAATGGATAAACCATGCCGCTGCGCGGAATGACTAATTCCCAAACCATAATGACGAAATAAGCCCGAAGCTCGAAAGCGCAACCCGGCCGGCGCCTTGTTTATTGGGCCATTTGGACATTTTTTAGTCATTCGGATTTAGTCATTAGTCATTTTTTAAAGCTGTTTCCCAGCCGATGCGGTGGGCATTGGCCATCACGGACAAAGTGATCGTCGTCGCCGGCGCGCCCGGCAATACTGTCGCATCCACCGCGTGCACGCGCGTCCAGCCGTGCGGTCGTCCAAGACAATCGCTCTCGAACGGCTGCGGATTTTCGCGCATCGGGAACGAGCCGCCGCAGTGAAAGCCGCGCCCGGGTTCGGCCAGTTGCAGCATCGGCGGCAAAACGATGCCACCGAGCCGGCGCGATTGCCGGAGCATTTCACGCACAACGCGCTTGACCGTGCGCCGGGTTTCGGGATTCGGCTTCGCGTCCAGTTGCAGAAAATCCCTTTCGCCGGCTGGCGTGGCCGAAGCCGATTCCTGGCGAAGGCCCGCGCGTTTCAATGTCATTTCAATCGTCCGCGAATCGTCCGAGTGCAGGTAGCCTTGCACAATCACCAGGCGTTCTTCGAGTTGCCGCGCCAGGAATTCGAGCGGGCGCGCGAGTGGCCCGAAAGTTTTCCGCACGGCCTCCCCGATCAAATCGCTCCAGGTGTAGATTTGCAGATGAACGGTGTGGCGGCTGATTTGCGGACGGCAAATTTCGATGAAAACCTGGCTGAGGGTGTAGAGCGATTCGGTTTGGATGTTCCGGGACCGGTGCGCCAGCAGGAGCGGGAAAAGGAAATACTGGCTGTCGCGCAGGCGCAACGGGCGCTCGTAGGCGGATTGGGAGCGCAAAAGAATTTGCGCGGTCGGAATGACGCCCGCCGCCAGGTAAGCGCGGCCCGCTTCAAACGAAAGCGGAGCGCGCGTCTGGCGATGGAAACCTTCAATGGCGACCTTGCCGGAATGTTCGCGGACGGACGTCACGATGATGTCGCGTTTGTACGAGAAATTGTTCTCCGCACGCAATTCGCGCACGGTATCGGCGCTGTTGTAAATGCAACCGTAAGGGCAGCCATACATGCAAAAACCGCAATAAACGCAACCGATGCCGCGCGGACTGTCGGCGGCGCGCACGGCCAGCCGCGCCCGGCCAAACCGCCAGCCGCGTTCGCGCAGGGCGTCGCGATGGCGGTCAAGATTACGGAGCAGCAACCGGGCCTGTTGGCTTGGCTGGAGCACGTTCGGATGGTCGCAATGCAACGGGAACCATTCCTCCAAATCGTCGGGTTGCGCGGCCAGCCCGGTGAATTCGAGCACGGCGCGGTAATGTTTTGCCAGTTGCGCGCTTTTGATGGGCCAGTCGGCGATGTCCGCGTCGCGATACGGGAGCAGGGCCGCGCCCCAGACATTGCTGAGGCCGCCGAGCGCCAGCGACGGCCGCACGCTGGTGCCCTCAGCCCGCCAGGGGATGTGCGTTTCCGTTTCGCGGTAGGGAAAGTCCGAGCCGAAAGCCAGCTTGAGTGGAATGCCTTTGGCGCCGGCGGCCAAGTCGCCTTTCAATTCCGCGCGGTCGGCCGTTGCCCAGGCGGAAGGTTTCGTGTCGGCAAATTGACGGACGATTCGGGCGCGGTCGGGTTCCAATTCGAGGCCGGCATCGAGCATCAGCACGGTGGCGCCGCGCGCCAGCAGCGCCTTGGCGCAAGCGACGCCCGCCGGACCGGAGCCGATGACGCAATGCATAAATTTGTCTTTAACCCCGAAGATGCGGTTGCGGAATGGAAACAAAGCGGCGTTGGACCGCAAGCACATTTGAGTTTGTGCCGAGGCCGACCAGGCCAGCGCCGTCGTCAACACCACCATCGCTTCGTATGTCCAAATGGCCAGCAGGGCGCTTGCGATATTCCCCCCGTGCGGTTATGGTTTGAAACATGAGCGACAGAATTGAAATCAATCCGCGCATTTGCGGCGGCCAACCCGTCATCAAAGGCACGCGGATTTCTGTTTCGGCCATTCTGGAACAACTGGCGGACGGGGAATCGTGGGATTCCGTTCTGCGCGGCTACCCGGAACCGGCGCGCGCCGATCTTCAAGCGGCTTTGGATTATGCCCGCCGACCCGCGCAAATCGAACCGGCTTGAAAGGAGAACTCACCGCCTTACGGGTGCGGTGTCAAAGCCTCTTGAATCGTTTTTACCGGCAGGAACAATTCAAGTTCGTTCGACGGCAGGGAAACAAAGCCAAATTGCTCGTAGTAGCGTTTGGCTTCCTGGTCTTTCGCGTCCACGAAAAGCCCAATCCCGCCCGCCATGTTGAAAATTTCGGTGAATTTTACCATGGCCGCAACCAGCAGGGTTTTCCCGATGCCTTGCCGCTGATATTCCTTGGCGACCGCCAACCGGCCAAGCCTGACACCGGACACATTACGCGGCAGTTTCTTCGCTTCTTCCGCTGAAAGGGATTCTGATTTTATCTGGCAGAGATTGAGGGAGAAAAATCCCACAATCGGCTTTGGATCGGATGCGCCCTCCTCCACCAGAACAAATGTCCGTGAAATTCCCCGCGTAGCGTGTTGACGCGCGGTTTGCTTCAGAAACAGATTGAGCGGTTCACTCCCGCAATCAAATCCATCCCGGTCGTGAGACTTCGCCAGCAGTTCGATTTTATGCACGCACCGCGCCTTTGAACACTTTTACCGCGTCCTTGAGATGCTTGTTGGGTTTGGGCGGATGGTCGAGCAGGGAAAGCACCGTCCGCGCATCTTTCTGCGAAAGGCGAATGACCGATTCATGCTCGATCACGCGTTGCGCTTCCTGATACGCTGTTTGCACGACGAACTGGTTGACGGTCGCGCCCAAAAGCTCCGCCGCCTGTTCCAGCGTCACGCGCACTTTGTCGGAAACGCGGGCGGTTATCCGCTTGCGAGGTTCTTCGATTACATATCCCATGACTACATGGTGCCACTTTGTCACCGGCTTGTCAATCCGTTTTTCGGCGCGGTGACTGTCAGTCCGCCTCGGACATTTCCGCTACATGATTGCCGGAATTTTGCCGCCAGCCGGCGGAGGACGCGCATCGGCGGGGAAAAATAAACCGGATGCCGGGCAGGCAATGGCGCTTTTGATGGGCCAGTCGGCGATGTCCGCGTCGCGATACGGTAGCATGGCCGCGCCCCAGACATTGCTGAGACCGCCGCGCGCCAGCAGCGCCTTGGCGCAGGCGACGCCTGCCGGACCGGAACCGACGACGCAATGCATATTTTGTTAAAATTATACCTTTGACAAACAAAGGGGTAGGGACAGCGCGTCCACCCTCCGCAGTATTGCTACGGAGGACGGGCTGCGCTGTCCGCGCCGCGTGCAGCGGCGCAAACGATTTGGCAACTGGTTCGCAACTCCGTTTATTCCGCCCGCTGGACGCGGTCGGGGACGCCGCAGCGCAGCATCCCTACCAACCGCAAGCGGTTCCATTATCTGGCAATTATTTGTAAATGGCATAATCCCATAAATTTTGCCCCGAAAGGGCGGTTGCGGAATGGAAACAGAGCGGGATTGGACTGCAAGCACATTTCAATTTACGCCGACGCCGACCAAGCCAGCGCGTCCTTGATTCAAGCCGACCCGGCTGCTGGCTTTCGCTCTCCGGGAACGGAGCCGGGCTTTGATTCCGGGGCGCAACTTGAGGGCGTGTTGCCCAAAGGCCCGGAGCGCGGATTGTCCTCAATCCGCAGCGGTTGATTTTTGGAGGCGCTGCGAGTTGGGACAACTCGCGCTCCGGCGGCTGTGTCTAGTTGCGCCCTTGATTCCGTGAAAGTCGGGAATGGCCTTGATGAACGGCCACTGGGAAAGGTACACTTTTCCCATGCAGGTGATAATCTTGTGCGGCGGACTTGGAACGCGACTGCGGGAAGAAACGGAATATCGTCCCAAGCCCATGGTCGAAATCGGGGGGCGTCCGATTCTCTGGCACATCATGAAAATTTACGCCGCGCACGGATTCAAGGAATTCGTGCTGTGCCTGGGTTACAAGGGGGCGATGATCAAGGATTACTTTCTCAACTACGAAACTTTTGCGAACGATTTCACCATCACGCTGGGCAATGCCAAGAAAGTGAAGTTTCACAGCGCGCACACCGAAGAAGGTTGGAAAATCACCTTTGTTGAGACCGGCGCCGCAGCGATGACCGGCATGCGCCTTTTGCGCGCGCTGCCCTACATTAAATCGGAAAATTTCGCGCTTACCTATGGCGACGGCGTGGCCGACATTGATTTGAAAGCGGAACTGGCGTTTCACCGGAAGCATGGGCGTCAGGCGACCGTGGCCGCCGTGCGCGCGCCTTCGCGCTTCGGCGAGATGGTGATTGATGAACAGGATCAGGTGGCCGATTTCCGCGAGAAGCCGGCGGGGGGGCCGGGGCACATGAATGGAGGTTTTTTCATAGTGAAACGCGCCGGCCTGGAGCGGTATTTGCAGCCAGCCGGGGAGGGTCTGCTTTGGGAAAGACAACCCTTGGAAAAACTCGCGCGTTCCCGCCAGTTGAAGGCCTTTCAGCACACGGGGTTCTGGCAACCCATGGATACTTACCGCGAATTTGAATTGCTGAACAAATTGTGGGCCGAAGGCAAGGCCCCGTGGAAAAAATGGTGAATATGTTCGCCGAGGCCTTCCGCAAAAAAACCGTGTGGCTTTCCGGGCACACGGGTTTCAAGGGAGCGTGGCTGGCGCAATGGCTGTTGGAACTCGGCGCGGAGGTCCACGGTTTCGCCCTGGAGCCGCCCACCGAACCCGCGTTGTTCAACCAATTGGGACTCGCCAAACACCTGCGCCATCAAATCGCCGACCTGCGCGACGCCAGCGCGGTGAAACAATCCATCCGCGCGGCGCAACCCGATTTTGTTTTTCATCTCGCCGCGCAGTCGCTTGTCAGATTGTCCTACGAACAGCCGGTTGAAACTTACCAGACCAACGTCATGGGCACGATTCACGTGCTGGAAGCGCTGCGTGATTTGAAGAAACCCTGTGCGGCGGTTTTGATTACGACCGACAAATGCTACGAAAACCGTGAATGGCTCCACGGCTACCGCGAAGACGACCCGCTCGGCGGGTATGATCCTTACAGCTCGAGCAAAGCGGCCGCCGAAATCGCCATTGCCGCCTGGCGCCGTTCGTTTTTCAAAAAGCATCCGGTGAAAATCGCAAGCGCGCGCGCCGGCAACGTCGTTGGTGGCGGCGACTGGTCCACAGACAGGATTGTTCCTGATTGCATCCGCGCCCTGGAAAGGAACCGGCCCATTCCCGTCCGCAATCCGAATGCCACCCGCCCGTGGCAGCACGTGCTGGAACCGTTGAGCGGTTACCTCTGGCTGGCGGCGTCGCTCGCGGGCCAGAATTCCGCACTCCGCACTCCGCATTCCGCATTGCAATCCGCTTTCAATTTCGGTCCGGCGCACGAAGCCAACCGCACCGTCGGCGGGCTGGTGGAAGAAATTTTGAAACACTGGCCGGGGCGTTGGGAAGATAAAACCGACGCCCATGCCGTTCACGAAGCAAAACTGCTTCAACTGGCCACGGACAAAGCCAATGCACTGCTCGGCTGGTCGCCCGTCTGGAATTTTTCGCAGGCGATTGAAGTCACGATTCAATGGTATCGGCGAACGGCAAAGAAATCCACGGCGGCGATCCGCAAATTGACTTCGACCCAAACCCGCGATTATTGCGCCGCCGCCCGCCGGCTGGAAATTCCGTGGGCCATAGCATAACCTGTTTCAATGCCAACCGCCGCCGAAATCAAAGCCGAAATTTTACGCCTGACCCGGCAATTTGCGGCGCAAGCGCATCGGGCGAACCGTCCAGGCGGCGAAAACGCGGCGGACTTTGAGCCGGGCAAAACCGTCGTCCCTTACGCCGGTCGCGTTTTCACCGAGGACGAAGTCGAAGCGGCAGTCGGCGCGACGCTCGATTTCTGGCTCACGCTGGGACCGGAAGGCGACGCGCTGGAAAAGGAACTGGCGGCGTTTCTCAAAGTCAAAAAAACGATTCTCGTCAATTCCGGTTCGTCGGCGAACCTGCTCGCCGTTTCCGCGCTCACCAGTCCGAAGTTGGGCGAACGCCGTCTGCGTCCCGGCGATGAAATCATCACCACCGCCGCCGGTTTCCCCACGAGCGTGGCGCCCATTCTTCAAAACGGCTGTGTGCCGGTTTTCATTGACAACGATCCGCTCACACTCAACGCGCGGGTTGGGCAACTCGAAGCCGCTTTCGCTCCCGGCAAAACCAGGGCCGTGATGATGGCGCATACTTTGGGCAATCCCTTTGATTTGTCCGCCATCACGGAATTTTGCCGCCGGCATCAGCTATGGTTGATTGAAGACAATTGCGACGCGCTCGGCGCGACTTACGACCGCCAGCTCACCGGCACGTTCGGCGACATGTCCACGCAATCGTTTTATCCGCCGCACCACATCACGACGGGTGAAGGCGGCGCGGTGAACGTGGTTCGCGACATGAAGCTCAAGGTGCTGGTGGAAAGTTTCCGCGACTGGGGACGCGATTGTTGGTGCGCCAGCGGCAAGGACAACACCTGCAACAAACGGTTCGGCTGGAAACTGGGCGAACTGCCGGAAGGTTACGACCACAAATACACTTATTCGCATCTGGGCTACAATTTGAAACCGCTGGACACGCAGGCGGCCATTGGCCGGCAACAATTGAAAAAACTCCCGGCCTTTGTGGAAGCGCGCAAAAAAAACTGGGAATATCTCCGTGCCGGACTGGATTCGCTCGGCGAATTTTTTGAATTCATGCTGCCGACCCACGCCACTGCTTGGAACCCGCCGAACTCCGAACTCCGCACTCCGAACTCCGCGTTCGCTTGGGACGATTCCGGTCATCGCGCCGAATGTTCCTGGTTCGGATTCATGATGCTCGTGAAACCCGCCGCGCCATTTACGCGGACGGAATTTGCCCGCGCACTGGACGCGGCTAAAATCGGCAACCGGATGCTGTTCGGCGGCAACCTGGTTCGCCAGCCGGCGTTCGTTCAGCTCCGCAAAGATAATCCGGCGGTGTTTCGCGTGATTGGAGATTTGGCGGGCGCCGACCGGATCATGAACGAAGCCGTCTTCGTCGGTGTCTATCCAGGACTGACACGGGCGATGATGGATTACATGGTTGAAATCATCAGCCGGTTTGTACGATCCAGATGAGTAATACCGCTGCCGCATGAATCCACTTGCCGCTGATCTTAACCATGTCCTGGCCCACACCACGGGCTTGTGGGAAGAACTGCGGGGGCGGCGAATCTTCATCACCGGCGGCACCGGTTTTTTCGGGTGCTGGCTGCTGGAAAGTTTTGCCTGGGCCAATGACAAACTTGACTTGAACGCCTCAGCGCTGGTGCTGACGCGAAACGTGGAGTCTTTCAGGAAAAAAGCCCCGCAACTGGCATCACATCCGGCGATTCAATTTCATCCCGGCGATGTGCGGTCGTTTGAATTTCCTGCGGGACAGTTTTCGCATGTCATTCACGCCGCGACCGAGGCCAGCGTGAAACTGAATGAGGAAGATCCGCTGACGATGTTCGGCACGGTGGTTGAAGGCACACAGCGGACGCTGGAATTCGCGCGGCATTGCGGCGCAAAAAAATTTCTGCTCACCAGTTCCGGCGCGGTTTATGGCCGGCAACCATCGGAACTGACCCACATCCCGGAAGAATACGGTGGCGGTCCCGATCCGACCGGTCCCCAATGGGCCTACGGCGAAGGCAAGCGCGCCGCGGAAATGCTCTGCACGCTGTATGCCAAACAGCACGGGCTGGAGCCGAAGATCGCCCGTTGCTTCGCCTTCGTCGGGCCGCACCTGCCCCTGGACATTCATTTTGCCATCGGCAATTTTATTCGGGACGCTCTGAAGGGCGGTCCGATTCAGGTTAACGGCGACGGCACGCCGTTTCGATCCTACCTGTACGCCGCCGACCTCGCGATCTGGCTGTGGACGATTCTGTTCAAAGGCGAGCCGTGCCGGCCTTACAACGTCGGGTCGGAGGACAGCCGTCCGATCTCGGCGATGGCGGATGCGGTGGCGAAAATTGCCTCGGCACAGGTCGTCGTCAAGCACAAGCCCGGAGGCGGCCCAGTGTCGCGCTATGTTCCGCGCACCACCCGGGCCGCGGCTGAACTTAGTTTGCACACGTGGCTTTCTTTGGACGACAGCCTGGCCCGCACCTGGAATTACTACCGGAACCATTCATGAAGGACCCCGCAAACCCGACGTTGAAAGCCGCCCAACGGCCGTGTCCTGTGACCGGTGATCGCGAAGTCATGGTTCTGCACCATCAACGTTTTCTATTGGCCGAGGGGAATCCATTACCGTCCGGATATGATGTCGTCTGGTCAAAACGCGCGGGCTTTGCCTATGCGGACACGTCGGTTGACCAGGCTGTGTATGACCGGTATTACGCGCAATTCTCGAAGTATGAAGACAGTACCGTCTCGACCGGCGGCGGAGAAACTCCGAGCGACGCCGGGCGCCTGGCTCAAACCGCCGCAGACATCGCGCGTGTGGTTGGCGACCGCAACGCGAGCGTTCTAGACATCGGCTGCGCCAACGGCGGATTGCTGGTGGCTTTGCGGAAACTGGGGTTTTCATCGGTCGCGGGCATTGATCCGTCGCCGGCCTGTGTGCGGACGGTGCGGACGCGGCACGGGATTCCGGCGGAAGCCGGCGGGTTGTTCGAGCTGCCGGCGCGGATGAAGAAGCCGGACGTAATCGTGTTGTCCCACGTGCTGGAACACGTTTGTGATTTGCGGCGCGCCATTCAAGTGCTTCGCGGTCTGCTGTCGAAAAAAGGGATGGCTTACATTGAGGTGCCGGATGCCGCCCGGTATCGTGACTACGTCTTTGCGCCTTTTCAGGATTTCAATACCGAACACATCAACCACTTCAGCACGATCAGCCTGACCAACCTGATGCGGAGTCAGGGCTTTGAACCGGTTTCCGGCGGAACCAAGACCATTCAGAGCTCTCCCCAGTGTCCTTACCCCGCGGTATTTGGTTTTTTCCGCAAACGGGACGGGGCGGTCAAGGCGACGGATTTTCAGCGTGACGACCAGTTATTGGCGTCCTTGCAGGAATACATCGCGCGTTCGGCGGCGAAGCTGGCGCAGATTGAGCGCGTGATCCGCCCGTTGGTGCAGGCACAGACGCCATTGTTGGTCTGGGGCACCGGCCAGCTCACCATGAAATTGCTGGCCGAAACCTCCCTGGCCAAAGCAAATGTCGTGGCTTTTGTTGACGGCAACCCGATCAATCAGGGCAAGACACTTTCAGGCCGGGTCATACGCGCTCCCGAACAAATACCGGCTCTCGGGCTGGATGCTTCGATCCTGATTGCCACCCTCTTGCATCAACAGGCAATCGCTCATAGAATTCGCAATGAGCTCGGCTTGACCAAGCCGATCATCGTGTTGAATTGAAACTCCCGCGACCATGACAACCATTCGCCTTGCTGATTACCTCGCGCAGACGCTGGCCGATCGCGGCATCCGTCACGTCTTCATGGTCACCGGCGGCACGTATTGCCTGCCAGCCCATCAATTTAGTCATCATTTTTAGGATGAACAAAAAACTAAAGAAAATGTTGAAGCGATTGGGCCTTTTCGAGCCTCTGAAAAGGTTTCGGTATGCAATTTTTCCTGTCTCCGAGGAAGACCGTCGTTCAGCGATTGCCAACTACGCCCGCGAGCTTGGAATAAGTCTTGAATTTGGGGCTGGTCAAATTTTAGTCCGAAAATCGAACCGGCAGATACAGATTAATTCAAAGCACGGAGTATATCTGTGGGACATGATCAACTTTTTTGACTATTACCATGGAGCGGTCGTCCCCAAAATGATGAACGACATGGCCGTGGTGGACTATTCACGACCTGCTCTTCAACGATTATCGCGCTCAGGCATTGAATTCGAGTTTCCATCACTACCGGAATCAGACGAAAGCACTGAGACCTACATGGGTGCTTTAGATTTACGGCCGGGGGAGGTCGTTTTCGACCTGGGGGCCTACTCGGGTGCCAGTGCGTATTTCTTGGCGAAAGCCGTCGGCCCAGATGGGATCGTGATTTCATTTGAACCAGATGAGATCAATTTCCGATACCTACAGGCCAACATCGCCCGGCATTGTCTGACTAATGTCCGGCCTGTTGAGAAAGGCATTTGGAGCGAGACCGGCAGTCTCGAATTTCATGCCGAGGGCAATATGGGGTCTTCAGCGGTTTTAGTTAAAGACCGTAAGTCCAACGTAAAGGTGGTGCACGTGCTCTCTCTGGAGGACGCCGCCAAGATAGCTGGAGGAAAGCGAGTGGCCGCAATCAAAATGGATATCGAAGGTGCTGAAGTGGTAGTATTACGGAAGGCGGCCGAATTTCTCCAGAAGCACCAGCCAAGGTTGGTCATTGAGCCGCACGTCGTTGGGGGGAAGATGGCGACGGAGGAAATATGTCAAATCCTTAGAAAGAATGGCTATCGTATCGAGTTGCTCCAACAAGGCATCCAGAATTGGCCTCTGATTGCTGCTCGCCCGGCCGATCTTTAACGTGGCTTAAGAATATGAATGACTCTCTATGATCCGACTTGCTGATTATATCGCCCAATCCCTCGCCACTCATGGCATCCGTCACATCTTCATGGTCACCGGCGGCGGCGCGATGCACTTGAATGATGCCTTTGGCCGCTGCAAGCAGATCCAATACATCTGCTGCCACCACGAGCAGGCGTGCGCGATGGCCGCGGAGGCCTACGCCCGGATTTCGGGAAGACTTGGTGTTATCAACGTCACCAGCGGCCCCGGCGGTATTAATTCGCTCAACGGCGTCTTCGGCGCCTGGACCGATTCAATACCACTGCTGGTGGTGTCCGGCCAGGTCAAACGCGAAACCTGTCTGTACAAACACAACCTGGCCGGCAAACTCCGGCAACTGGGCGACCAGGAGGTGAACATCGTCGGCATGGTCAAGGGCATCACCAAATACGCCGTCACGATTGATGACCCGCAATCCATTCGTTACCACCTCGAACGCGCCATCCATCTGGCCACGTCTGGACGGCCCGGCCCTTGTTGGATTGACGTGCCGGTGGACGTGCAGGCGGCGCAAATTAATCCGGAGACGCTGCCGGGTTACAGTTCCAGCGAAGACGCGCCGGGATGGGATTTGCAGGCGCTGCCGCAACTCTGCCGGGACATCCTGAATCGGATCGAATCGGCGCAACGCCCCGTCATTCTCGCCGGAACGGGAGTTCGCGTGGCGGGCGCCGTGGACGTGTTCCGGCGGGTCGTTGGCAAGCTGGGGATTCCGGTGACCACTGCGTGGACGCACGATTTGCTGCCCTCGGATGACCCGCACTTCTGCGGACGGCCCGGCAGCATCGGCGAGCGCGCGGGCAATTTCACCGTGCAAAACAGCGATGTGCTGCTGGTGATTGGTTCGCGATTGAACATCCGTCAGGTCAGTTACAACTGGGAGTTTTTTGCGCGGCAGGCATTCAAGATACAAGTGGATGCCGATCCGGCCGAACTGCAAAAACCGCTGGTCAAACCCGATCTGCCGGTCTGGTGCGACGCGCGGCTTTTTCTGGAGGAGTTGGAACGGCAATGGGACGCCCGCGCGGCGGACGCCGGCAAGCACCGCGACTGGCTGGCTTGGTGTCAGGAGCGCCGGCGGCTTTACCCGGTCTATCAGCCCGCCAAACACGTTTCCGCCGCCGGCGCGATCAATCCCTACCATTTCCTCCACACCCTGTCCGGGGAACTGGCGGACGACGACGTGATTGTGTGCGGCGATGCCACCGCGTGCATTGTGACTTTCCAAACCGCCCGCATCAAAACGCGGCAGCGATTGTTTTCCAACTCCGGCAGCGCCTCCATGGGATACGATCTTCCGGCGGCGATAGGAGCGGCGGTGGCCCGCGGCGGCCAGCGGGTCATTTGCCTCGCCGGCGACGGCAGTTTGCAGATGAACATTCAGGAATTGCAGACGCTGGCGCACCACCGCTGGCCGGTCAAACTCTTCGTCTTGAGCAACGGCGGTTATCTTTCGATCCGGCAGACGCAAACAAATTTCTTCGGCCTGGCGGTCGGCGCCGGGCCGGACAGCGGAGTGTCGTTCCCGGATTTCGTCAAAGTCGCCCAGGCCTACGGTTTGAGCGCGCGCCGCATTGACGGACCGGATTTCGTGAACGACCTGCGTCAGGTGCTGAAAACAGCCGGACCGGAAGTCTGCGAGGTGGTCCTGGACCGCAACCAGGTCTTCGAACCCAAACTGTCGTCGCGGCGGCTGCCTGACGGGCGCATGGTGTCCTCGCCGTTGGAAGACATGACGCCGTTTCTCAGCCGCGAAGAGTTGCGCGCGAACATGCTCGTGCCGCTGGTGGCCGACGATAAATGAGATCAACAAGCTTGGAACAGGCACAGCGGCGTCTGGAGGTTTTGCTGGGAGCGGCGGAATCGCCGTTGCCGCCGTTGCCGCCGGCGGGCTCGGAAATGGTGGTTTATGGCGCTGGCAATTGCGGCCGTGAGGTGCTGGCGCTGCTTCAAAGCCAGGGATATCACATCGCGGGTTTTCTCGATGCGCGCGGCACTACGCTTGGAAAGGTGGGCGGGATCGAATGCGCAACTCCTGACAGTGAACCGGCACGCCGTTGGGCGGCCAGGGGTTTGCCGGTCGCGCTGGCGGTGTTTAACTACGCCACCGACATCGGCGCGATCGCAAACCGGCTTCAGCAGATCGGGTTTCAGCGGATCATTTCTTATTACGAACTGTTCGAGCGCTTTCCCAAACCGTCCTCCCGCTTCTGGCTGGCGCCGCGGCGATTTTATCGCGAGCACGCAAAGGCTCTGATGGATTGCCTCGCCCTGTGGTCGGACGAAACCAGCCGCCAGATTTTTCTGGAGTCGCTGGAGTTGCGGCTGACGTTCAACCTGCAATTGCTGCGCCAGCCCGATCAAGACCGCCAATATTTTCCCAGGGACCTGCCGCCGCTCAAACAGCCGATCCGCTTTGTGGATGGCGGGGCCTTTGTTGGCGACACCCTCCAGAACCTGGTGCAAAACGGCTTTACCTTCAGCGCGGTCGCCGCCTTTGAACCGGATCTTGAAAATTTCCGACGGCTTTGCGAATTCGTGGGCGCGCACCGCCAAACGCTCGGTGACGCCATCCTGTTCCCGTGTGGCCTGGGAAGTGAGACCGGCCAATTTCGCTTTGAAGCCGGGATGGGCGAAGGCAGTTTGCTCCACGAGAGCGGGAACTCTTCCGTACAAGTCGTGAGGATGGACGACGTGCTTCCAACCTTTGCACCCACACTCATCAAACTGGACGTTGAGGGCGCCGAGCCAGCCGCGTTACGCGGCGCACAGGAGACGATCGTGCGTTACGGCCCTGACGTAGCGGTTTGTCTGTATCATGCCGCACGGCATTTGTGGGAGCTTCCATTGCTGCTCCATCAACTGCGGCCGGATTACTCATTGGCATTGCGGTATCATCAGTTCAACGGCCTGGAGGTTGTTGCCTATGCGTTCAGACGGTGACGCTTCGATTCCCCGCCACGCGACCCGTTGTTCAGGGCGTTATCGCGCGTTCGTGTTCGATCTCGACGGGACGCTGGTGGATTCGCGCCCGGCGATTGAGAAGGCGGCGCAAATGGCCATTGCGCAGATTGTCCCGATATACCGGGACCGGAAGGTCACGGCGGCGATTGGCCCGCCAATCCGGCAGATGTTCAAGGAAGTGTTCAGCGAACTCGATGCCGCCACGCTGGAGCTGGTCGTGGCGGCATTTCGAACTGCATACGATTCGGATGTCTGCCGGGAAACACCGTCCTATCCCGGCGTGCCGGAACTGCTGGCGCGAATCGCCGCCCGGGGCGTGGTCAGCTTCGTGCTGACCAACAAACCCTTCGCTCCGACCCGGCAAATTCTCTCGCAGCTCGGCGTCGAGCGGCATATTCGCGAGATTGTGGCGCCCGATTCGCCTGCGCATCCGTTCACGTCCAAGACCGAAGCGCTTGACGCGCTGTTGCAGCGGCATAAACTGGCGCGGGACTTGACGGTGATGGTAGGGGATGCGAAGGACGACGCCGCCGCCGCCAAGGCGTGTGGTGTGGCGTTTGCAGCCGCCATTTATGGCTACGGCGGTTTACAGCCCGAACCCGGCCGTACAAATTGGCTGATAATCAACCGTCCGCTGGACATGCTTTCCTTGCTTGAGTAAGCCGCCATTGCCTGTCATATTGACCTCTAAGTTTTATCTGATGCAGCCAGCCAACCGACATATCTATGAAGCGCGATATATTTGAGGATTTGTTCGTACTCGAACTTGCCAATAATCATTGGGGCGATGTGGACCGCGGGCTCCGGATCATCTCTGAGTTTTCCCAGCCGGTTCGCTTCAACAATGTCCGGGCAGCGATCAAGCTGCAATTCCGCGACGTGGACCGGTTCATTCACAAGGATTTTCGGGCGCGGACGGATATTCGTTACATCAAGAAGACGCTGGACACCCAAATCCCCAAGAAGGGATTCATGACCCTGGTGGAAGCCATTCGCAAGGCGGGCTGCCTTCCGATGGCCACGCCGTTTGACGAGAAATCCGTGGATTTGTGTGTGGAACTGGGTTTGCCGCTCCTCAAGATGGCCAGTTCCGATGTGAACGATTGGCCGCTGATCGAGAAGATGGCCAAAACCCACAAACCGGTGATCTGTTCAACCGGCGGTACGTCCCAGAAAGACCTGGATGACCTGGTGTCTTTCTTTGACAATCGCAACATTCCGCTGGCCATCAATCATTGCGTCTCGCTGTATCCATCCGAGGACATGGATCTGGAACTCAACCAGATTGACTATCTGCGGACGCGATACCCGAACCACACGATTGGCTTTTCCACGCACGAATATCACAGTTGGGACACTTCCGTCTGCCTCGCCTACGCGAAAGGCGCGCGGACGTTTGAGCGGCACATTGACATTGACGACGGAAAGCACCCGGTTTCGCCTTACTGTTCCCTCCCGGCGCAGATTGACACCTGGTTCAAAGCCGTCCAGAAGGCGAAGGAAATGTGCGGTAGCAGCGGCGAATCCAAACGCGTGCCCAAGGACGCGGAAATCCAATATCTGGACGGACTGGTTCGTGGTGTCTATGCCCGGCGCGACCTGCCGGCCGGATACATCCTGGATCACGAACGGATTGACGATGATGTTTATCTGGCAATTCCGCTGCAAAAGGGACAAATCTCCTGCCGCGAATTAATGTCGGGCGAAGTCTTGGGTTCTCCAATCAAAGCCGACGCGCCCATCATGATTGACAATATTGACAGCGTTTATGCCCACAACGAAACGCTCAAACGGGCCATTTACAATCGCGGCTTGTGAAGTGTTGCCGGCGGGCAAACCAGCGGGAAAACATTCCAAAACCTTTCCCGGCATTGAACCCCGACATCCGATGTCGGGGCGAAATGCCGGGCTATTATCGATTGTTCCTTCGGAACAGAACGCCGGCTCAAAAATTGCACAACAGGATTGTCTGCCTTTACGAAAATGCTCCGGCGACAACGTGATTACCGAAAATGCTGTGAAACTCGTTACCGATGTTCGGGCGGCAGGATGCCAGCCCTCTACGTCAGGCGAGATGCCTGACGCTACGCTAACCGGATACCCGCATGATTGCGGCTATCCCGTCGGTGCGTCCTTGTGCGTCGTTGAACCGACTGGGCAGGGTTTCTGGTTGATACTTTGACGGCTTCCTGTATTTACTCGCCTGTGTCGTTGGTGATAAACTTCTTGCTCGGGGTTAAAAAACGGATGCGCTCATCTCCGTTGATTTATCGTCCCTACGTTTTGTTTCATCGTTGCTTGATACCAGCGCTTAAGGACGGCTTTTGGGAGGGGTACCGGTCCTTTTTTGGCATGGCTTCCTTCAATTTATTCTACAAATTTCCCACATGGCAGACGCCGTTCGGTTCGTGGTTTGGCTCCGTCGGAAACGGTCCGCCGATCAGATTGTTTTCGGCGTACCAGACGTTGCGCTGCGGTTGTCCCCGGCTGGAGGGGCGGATTGTATTGGAAGACCAAAAATGGCCGGTAGTTCGCGAAGGCAGCCCGTTGGGGGCGGGATCAACCGAACAGCACACCGACCAGCCCTGGCCGGTGCTTTGGAGCCGGCACCCGGGGGCGCATCTGGTTTCCAGCTCGCTCGCTCTCGTAAACCCGAACAAGGAGTTGTGTCTGGAATCCATTTATGGCCACCGCCATTGCCGGCGGGATCCGGCCTGCCGCTATTTTCGGCTGCCGAAACCGGTTTTCCTGGAAGGGAACTGGACCAGCATTGTGTCGCGCTGGGTCCCCGCCAATTCCAACTCGGTTCCCAACCATTCCCATTGGCTGTTGGATGCCCTGCCCCGGTTGGCATTGTTGAATGAATTTCCTGCGGACACTCGGATTGTCGTTCCCGGGAAACTGGCTGCCTATCAATGGGAAACTCTGGCATTGCTGGGGATTTCCAAAGACCGCATCCGGCCATCTCCGGAGATTCATCTCCAGGTGGAAAACTACTATTTCAGCTCCCCGACTTCGATGATTGTTTGCTACAACCCTTATGCCGTGTGTTTCCTTCGTGAGAGGTTGCTGGACAAGCGGGATCGGGGTTATAGCGGCCCCAAACGCTTTTACATCCGCCGAAGCATGCCGCGGGATGTTGGCAATGGTGGCGAGGTGGAACGGTTTTTCGAGCGGCTCGGATGGCCCATCATTGACCCGTCCCAACTGACGTTTGTCCAGGAGATGCAGCTTTTTTACGAGGCGGAAGCGGTTTGTGGTTTGGGGGGAAGCGCGTTGAACAACACCATTTTCTCCCGTCCGGAATGCGCGGTCGTTGTGATGGGTCATGATTATTGGGTGGACGGCTCCCTTGACTGGATCATCCAGTCGGTGGGGATCAAAAAATATAGCTGCCATATTTATCCCAGCAATGGCTGCCGGCAGTTCGAGGTGGACATTGGCACTTTGGAACGGCAGTTGCAATCGGCAGGATTGCTTTGATGGCGGATGCGAAGCTTCATTTGAATTTTGAAAAATAAAGAAAACATATTCAGTGTGAACGGGGAGGCCTCGGAAAGGCGGGGTTTCTGTATGAGACGGTGCGGGTTTGCCTTTGGAGCGGATTATCGGGCAAGTGGAGGGTTGACCATTTTACGCGTTGGATCGTGGGACCGTGTGGTGCTTGAACCATGATCGCTTTCACCAAAAAATTTCTCCGATGGGCGGGAGTTGACCAGGCAATCTTCTACACCCTTTTAAACCGAGGGTGGTACGTCTTCACGGGGCCTCTCACCTTCTATTTGATCGCGCATTTCCTCACCCGCGAGGAACAGGGATATTATTTCACTTTCTCCAGCATCCTCGGACTGCAGGTTTTTTTTGAATTGGGACTTGCTTACGTGATCATCCAGTTTGCCAGCCACGAGAAGGCGCATCTGGAATGGACCGCTGCCGGAACTCTGGAAGGCGACCCAGCGGCGAAAATCCGGCTGGCATCCCTGTTTCGATTCGCAATCAAGTGCTATTTTACTGTTGCCGTAATTGGCGGGTGTGTGCTGGTCCCGGCCGGTCTGGAGTTTTTTAGCAAAAGTCAGCCCAGTGGTCTTGAAGTGGTCTGGCAGACGCCTTGGCTTCTCGTGGTGGGCATCACTTGCTTCAATCTTACCCTGACTCCGTTTTACAGCATTTTGGAAGGTTGTGGTAAAGTTGCTGAATTCGCCAAACGTGGGGCCTGGATGTCGATCATTGGGAATGCCTGCTTTTGGCTCGTTCTGTTTGAGCATGGCAAACTCTTTGCGGCCCCCGCGCAGGCGGTGGTATTTGCGGTTATCGGCACTTTCTGGGTGTTTGCCAAATACGGAAAATGTTTCAAAGATATCTTTGCCACCCCCATTCCACCGGGGATGGGGTTGAGTTGGCGGAAGGAAATACTGCCCCTCCAATGGAAGGTCGCCCTGACCGGCTTCAGCGGCTATTTTATCGTTCAACTCGTCAATCCGGTGTTGTTCAAATATCGGGGACCGGCTGAAGCGGGGCGTATGGGCATGACCACGAAAGTCATGGATATTCTGTCGAATTTGGCGTATTCCTGGGTACAAACCAAATCGGCGCCCTTCGGCACTTATATTGCCCGAAAGGACTATGCAACCCTTGATGCGATTTTTTACAAGGCGTCGCGACAGGCGATTGGAGTTCTCCTGCTGGGAAGTGTGGCCTTCCTTGTGGTCTATTTCGCTTTGAGAATGACGGGAGCGTCAATGGCTGCCCGGTTTCTTGGTCCGCTCGCGATTTTGTTTCTGCTGGGAAACGCTGTCGTTAATTGCATCGTTTATTGTCAGGCGATTTACCTCCGCGCGCACAAGCAGGAGCCGTTTTTGTACAACTCGCTGGCAGGAGCGGTTCTCGTTCCGCTCGTCATTTATTTTCTAGGCCGTCCTTATGGTGGATTGGGAATCGCTGCGGGCCTGTTTTCATTGAACATTCTCATTGGCCTTCCTTGGGCGACTTCCATATTCTTGCGGAAACGAAAGCAGTGGCACGTGACTGGTCAGGTATGAAATCAGCTTCTTAAGTAATGAAAAGCGAACCTCAACTCAGCCTTCTCATCCCCACCTACAACTATGGGCGTTTCCTCGGTGAAGCGGTTGAATCGGTTTTGTCCCAAAACTTCGGCGATTTTGAATTGTTTGTGATAGACAACGCCTCGACCGATGAGACCCGCGACGTCATGCAAAAATACAAGGACGCCCGGATTGAATTCATCGTCAATCCTCGGAACCTGGGGCCATACTACAGCTTCGACCTGTTTCTCAAAAAAGCCCGGGGCAGGTATCTTCGCTCCCTTTGCGCGGATGACGTCCTCATTCCCGATGTTCTCGAAGAGCAAGTGAAGGCGCTAAATCGTTATCGGACCGTGGGGCTTGTCAATTGCGACATGATTGTAACGGATGAACGGCTGGAGAGTCGAAAACTGGTCAAGTTTTATCCTGGTTTTGAAAACGGGCAAACCCTAACGGCTCACGCCCTGCATATTGCCATGAATGTCATCGGTGGCCCTTCGAGTTACATGTATCCCAAAGAAGTGGCTCAGGGGATAAAGGTGGATCAGACGTTCAATTACGTGGGCGATTTGAAATTTGGCATGGACCTCTTGAAAGGCCGTGACTATTTCAACATAGACCGTCCGGGTATCTATTACCGACGGCATGAATCCACTAGTACGATGGTAGATACGGATGATTTGTCCAAGTCAGAAGAGTGGTTTCGGTTGGTGAAGGAGTATAACCAGTTTTGCCACCTTAACTGCTGGCGCCTGCTGCGGACCCGGATTGCCCCGAGGCAAAAGCTGGAATTGCTCAAATGGCTGGCAACGCATTTCTTTGATCGAAAGAGCATTGGGAATTCATTCAGAGCCAGAAAGAAGTCGTGGGTTAACCTCAATCAGTGACTTACCAGGCTCCGCCTCAGACACCGTGACAGCGCACTTTCAATTGCTTGATATGTTCCTCAGTCATGAATATAAGGGATCGATAATTGCGTTGCCGGGCCTCCTCCCGGGTCGGCAGTCCTTCCCGGTCACCATTGGCATACGGGATGAACCGGACGCGGGACCCAACCGAGGCAGAGGGCAATTCTCATTGCGGTGGGAAAATCATTCGCCGACCGGCGCGGATTTCCACGGCCTGACTTGTGCGGGGTTGCCGACGGCGACATGGCGCGCAGGCACGTCGCAGGTCACGACGGCACCCGCTCCGATGATCGCGCGGTCGCCAATGGTCACGCCTTTTAGCACGATGGCGCGCGCGCCGATGAAAACGCCGCGTCCGATGGTGATGGGTTGTGCCCCGTGTGCGGGGTCGGTGCCCCAGCCGAAATTTTCAACCGGCGGATGGAAGTCGGTGTCGAGAACCATGACCCCCGCGCCGAGAATCGTCCCTTCGCCGATGCGAATGGACGCAGCGGCGCAAATGACGGCGGCGCTGATGCCAACCCGCGGTTCGAGGATGAGTCTGGCCTGTGGCGTGAGCGTTCGTAATACGCTGGGTTGAAAACAGCCGAGCGGGTTGGAGCGAAGCGCGCTGCGGATGCAGACGTGTTCGCCCAGCAACAACTGTGAGCCGCGAGCGACGCTGATGAGCGGGCGCCCGTAAAATTGGACCGCGCGGCTGATGGAACAGCCTTTGAGGCGCGCTTCGAGCCGCCACAAGGTTGAGAGCGATTCGCGTCCGCCATTGAGCAGGCGGCCGAGTTTTTCCGACCAGCTCCGGTTTGGCATGGGCGATTGTTTACCTGAAGGCGGGGCGGTGGAAAAGTTTATTTGGCGTGGATTGGACTTTAGTTCAGCGGCAAAACCTCTAAAGTACGGGCGAATTTGCGATGCAATCCAACCCGCTAACGGTCGCCTGGATTTCGTATTTCCCGGTGGAATGGCTGCCGGATGCGCCGGAGGAGGTGCGACGCCTGCCGCGCATTCACCCCGCTTCCTGGCAGCGTGTTCTGCTCGGGGAACTGGAAAAAAATCCGGCGGTCAAGGTACACGTCATCGTGCTGCGAAAACAATTCGCGCGCAACCTGACCTTTGCGCGCAACGGCGCGACATTTCATTTGATCAAAACCCCGGGCGGCTGGCGCGCGCCGACGTTGTTCTGGCTGGATACGTGGCTGATCCGGCGCAAGCTGGCGGAAATAAAACCGGACGTGGTTCACGCCTGGGGCGCGGAACAGGGGGCGGCGCTGGTGGCCGCGCGGCTGAAATACCCGTTTGTGGCGACCGTGCAGGGCATATTGACGTGGCTTGAACAAGTGGCGCAGGTGAATCGTTACCAGAAATTCGCAGCGTGGCTGGAGCGGCGCAGCTATCCGCGCGCGCCCGTGGTGACGACAGAGTCCAGGTTCGCGGTGGATTTTCTCAAACACCGCTGGCCCCGAATGAATGTGCGGCAAGTGGAGCACGCGCCGGACTGGATTTTCCACCGCGTCGAGCGGCAGCCGCAAACCAGCCCGGTTCGCTTTATTTTTGTGGGCGTGCTTTCGCAACTCAAGGGGAGCGACGTGTTGTTCGCGGCGCTGGACCGGTTGAAAGAGGAATTGTCGTTTGAATTGCTGGTGGTGGGCCGATGGGATGCGAGCTTTGAGAAAACAATTCGGAAACAAACTTCCGCCGAAATATGGCGGCGGCTCCAATTCAAGCATGACTTGCGGCCGGAGGAAGTGGCGGCGGAACTGGCCCGGGCGACGATGATGATTTTCCCCACGCGGGCGGACACCAGTCCGAATGCGGTGAAGGAGGCGGTGGTGGCGGGAGTGCCGGTGGTGGCCAGCGCCGTCGGCGGGATTCTGGATTACGTTTGGCCGGGGCGGAACGGGATTTTGTTTCCCCCGGAAAATGTGGCGGAATGTGTGCAGGCTTTGCGGGCCGCGTGTGCTCACCCGCTTTTCCGCCAGGGACAGGTGGAGCCGACGGCGTTGAACGAGGCTCGGGAATATCTTTCGCCGCGCCGGATGGGGGAACGTTTTTTGGAAATTTATCAATCACTCCGGCGTCCGCCCGGCTGATACCAAATTGCGTTCAAAATACTACAAACCGATAAACGTACCCCCTCACCCGCCCTTCGGGCACCCTCTCCCCCAGGAGAGGGAGAGTCGTTCGCCGCGCCTTTGAAAATTTATAGGACTGGATTGGCCGGACGCTCAACCGCAAAACCAGAAATCACCGGAAGGCACTTCCTCTCCTGGGGGAGAGGATAAAAGGTGAGGGCGGGCGTAAACACTTATTCCACTGAAAACATCGAGGAAGCAAAAAATGGCGCTGGTGCGAAGTTGCGCCAATTTGAGTTTTGGTGGGGCGATTGCCTGTCGCGCCGTAGCCCGGCGAAGGCTGATCCTTGCGAGCCGTCTTCGCTTTGCTTCGTCGTGCCGAGTCCGGCTCGTCAGTAGCCTCGCCCCACCGAAATTGATACAGCACCACAACGGAATTAAGGTTGCAGCCGGATTATGAGTTGGATTATATTGGGCATCGTTAACGAACGTTGTCCATGATGCATGACTGGCTGTAATTTGTCAGCAAATGAGTAATGCCCCGGCTATTTTAAGATCGCTCATCGTCTATGCGGTGTGCGTACCGCTGGCCATCATTGTCGGTTACTTGCTGACCAATCCGATGGACTATTCGACCCTTGGGTTGTTTGGCATCGTGGTGTTGTTGCTGGTTTCACCGTTGTTGCTCCGCTGGCATCATCCGTTGCTGATATTGAGCTGGAACATGGGCGTCACCCTGTTTTTCTTAAAAGGCTCGCCCAGTTTGTGGCTGGTGATGGTGGCGCTGAGCCTGGGAATATCGTTGTTGGAGCGGGCGTTGAGCAGCCAGATGCATTTCATCCGTGCGCCCCAAATTACGTGGCCATTGCTTTGCCTGGTCGGGGTGGTGCTCCTGACTGCCAGGCTGACGGGCGGGTTTGGCGTGCGTGCCTTTGGCTCGGATGTTTACGGCGGGAAAAAGTATATTTTTTTGTTGGTAGGTATTTTAAGCTATTTTGCGCTGACATCCCGGCGCATTCCACCCGAGCGGGCAGGATTATACGTGGCGCTGTTTTTTCTGGGCGCCGTGACAAGCTTTATCGGGGATTTGTTTTCATTATTTCCCGCATGGGCTCATTTTGTTTTCTGGCTGTTCCCCGCCAGCGCCAATTCTTTTTTTGCGTTTGATGTGGGAGAGACCCGCCTGGGTGGGTTTGCCGCGACCGGAATCGCGATTTGGAGTTTTTTGATGGCCCGATACGGCATTCGCGGGATTTTTCTTTCCGGCAAACTGTGGCGGCTGGTCATATTCACCTTGGCTCTTTCATTGATTTTTTTGGGCGGATTCCGTAGTGAGCTTGTTTACGTCGGGTTGGTTTTTATGTTCCTATTTTTCCTGGAAGGACTGCATCGGACCCGATTGCTGCTGGTATTCGCCGGGGTTGGGATAATGGCAGCTGTCGCGATCATTCCCTCGGCGTCCAAACTGCCATTTACCTTTCAACGAACGCTGGCTATTTTACCCCTGCAATTGGATCCCGCGGTCAGGCTGGAAACGCAACAGTCTGTGGACTGGCGCGTTAATATGTGGAAAGCCCTGCTGCCGCAGGTGCCGCAACATCTTCTTTTAGGCAAGGGGCTGGCCATCACACCGGAGGAATACAACGAGATGATGGGCACGTCTCTGGGCATGGCCACCGGCCAGTTTGACCCAGGCCAGGACCCCTATGCGCTTGCCTACGATTACCACAACGGCCCCCTTTCGGTCATCATCCCCTTCGGCCTTTGGGGGGCTATTGCCATTCTCTGGTTTTTGGGGGCCGGCCTCCGGGCGCTGTATTGCAACTTCCGGTACGGCGATCCGGCGTTGCAAACCATCAACCTGTTTCTGTTTGTGAATTTTCTGGTCACGATCGTTATCTTTGTGGCCGTGTTCGGAGCCATAACCAGCGACATAGCAAAATTTGCCGGCTCTCTTGGATTAAGCATCGCCCTCAATGGAGGCGTGTGTCGGCCGGTGCCGCAGCCTGTTCCGGCGAAGGAGACGTTCTTCCGTCCGCAAGGCGTTTTGCCGGGTTCCCGGCCGCGCCCGGCCTTCCCGCGGTAATGTAACCGGCGCTCGTTCCATCGGACCGGGGCGCATCGTCCATCGTGAAACCCAAATTGCTCATCGTCGAACTCTGGGGGCTGGGCGACCTGGTGATTGCGACGCCATTCATCCGCGCCGTCGCCGAAAAATTCGACATTACTTTATTGGCCAAGCCCTTCGCGCTCGATTTGCGGCCCCGCCTGTGGCCGGCGGTGAAAGTCGTCACCTTCACGGCGCCGTGGACCGCGTTCAAAAACAAATACCACCTCTGGCGCTGGCCGCTGCTGGAAATGATCCGGTTGCGCCGGAAGCTGGCCGCCGAACATTTTGATTATGGCCTCTCCGCACGCTGGGACCCGCGCGACCACCCGCTTTTGAAATTTGTCGGCGTCAAAAACCGACTCGGGTTTCCCCGCTGGCAGAGCCAGATTTTTCTGACGCAACTGCTCCTCAGGCCTGAACCGAAGGCGCATCGTTATGAAAACTGGCGCGTGGCCGGCAAAGCCATGGGCATTGAACTGCCGCCGCGCGACCGGATTGCCGCGCCGGTTTCCAACACGCGCCGCTTGGTGTTGGTGCATAGCGGCGCCCGGTTGCCGGCGCGGGTTTGGCCTTTGGAACGCTATGGGAATCTGGTGCGGCGATTGCGCGCCAGCGGTTTCGCGGTGCAGGTCGCCTGCGACCCCAACCAATTAAGTTGGTGGCAACGAACCGACGGAACGGCCGTGGCGTGTCCGCGCACCGTCACCGAATTATTCTCGCTCATTGATCAGGCCGGGGTGTTCATCGGCAATTGTTCCGGCCCCGGCCATCTGGCCGCCATCAGCGGCGTGCCGACGTTCACCATTTTCGGGCCGTCGGTGCCGGAATGGTTCGCGCCGCTGCACCCGGCGGCGGAGTGGATTGAGGACAAAACCTGTCCTTATAAACCCTGCTCGGATTACTGCCATTTCGCCACACCGCATTGTTTGTGGAATATCACCGAAGAAGAAGTCTGGGCGCGCGTCGAAAAATTCGCCACCGCCCATGTGCGAAACCGCCCGTGAAAATTCCCGGTGACCGCACGTCACTCGCGCTTAGCCATGCGTGGCAATCGCGTTTTAATTTGTGCCCGACCGTGTCGCCGGCGCCGGCCATCAGGTTGATGTAGCATTTGCATCGGTAGGGACGCCGCGCTGCGGCGTCCGGACAGCGCAGCGCGCTGTCCCTACCTTCAAACGGATACGCCACTGGCCAACGCCCATGTTTTGCAAACTGGCGAACGTGGTCTGAATGCGTTTCTGCAAATCGGTGTTCCTCGGGCTCAATACTCCGGCACGTTGGAGTCAATTTCGTCCGACCACGCGCTGATGCCGCCCTTGACGCTCTTGACGTATTTGAACCCCTGCTGCTTCAAAAAGGTGACCGCCTTCAACGACCGCACGCCGCCCTTGCAGTGCAGATAATACTGCTGGTTCGGGTCCAGCTCGGTGAAACGATTCGGCAGCTCGCTCAACGGCAGCAGCGGCACGCCCTGCACCTTCGCAATGTCGTACTCGTCCGGCTCGCGCACGTCCACGACCTTGATGCCGAAGGCGGGGTTACTGCCGATTTCCAGAACCGCACTGTTTGTGGAATATCACCGAAGAAGAAGTCTGGGCGCGCGTCGAAAAATTTGTGCGAACCCACCTGCGAAACGGCCTCTGAATGCTCCGTGCGGCCAGGGCCAAGTGGTGTCTCAATTTGGTAGCGGCGGCGCTGCCGCACCGCCGTATGCTGCGGCAGCCGGCAGAAACCTTGAGCCGCGGCCGCGTGAACGCGGCGTTCCCGCGCGCGAAGCCGGCGGACATTTTTTGAAAATAGAATTCAACTTGAAATTCTTTGCAACCGGGCCAGACACAGTTCGCGTCGGTCGGCTGAAATCGGCGCGGCATCCAACCGGTCACGAACAATTTCCAGTTTCGCGAGATGATGACGCAGCAATGCCTGGACGAAACGCAAATCCTTTTCGCGGCCAGCGGCGAGTTTTGATACTGCGAGATCATGGATTTCCAGGCACAGCCCCGTGCCGCCGCCTGTGCTTGCGTTGCGAATCGGAACAAGTCTTTCTTTCCAGCCGGAAGGCAGCACGGCGGTTTCTTCGGCGACACCGTGCGCGTAGTAACCAAAAGTTTGATGAAACGGCGAGCCTTCACCGATGCTGCCGTCAATCAAGTCTGCGTCGGCGGGGCTGCGCGGTGAAAATAAATCGGCTTCAATGGAAACGAGCAGTTCCTCGGGCGAATTGGGGAATTGGCCGAGCACCGCCTGACTGCCGACGATGACAAATTCTTTCGCACCCGTGATGCCGGCCGCTGCGCGAATGATGTGTTCAAGCTGCGGTCGTTGCATGGCGGTGGCGCGCTTTGATTTCCCAAACTTCGTGTGGCGGAAGGACGCCGGCGAAAGGTGAGTTCTGGCGGAGCCGTTGGCCATCTTCCGTTTCAGCGGTCAGCACAGTGCAGATTTCGGAAACAGGATGCTGCAACAGCATTCGCCACTCATCGTAACAACGAAGCAATGACGGTGTGTTGGAATGTAAACGCGACCAGCGGTCAAGATTTGTGCGGGCCAGATCAAGCCAATCCGGGTGCTCCGGCAAACCGGAAGCAATGCGGCGCGCCAATTCCAAACTCACCGCGTCTTGGGCTTCATGATTCATGCCACGAGCGTAGCATAATCGTCCGCCGAATTGCGAGTGCAATTGAAATCAATATTTCGGCACGTTCGAGTCAATTTCGTCCGACCACGCGCTGATGCCGCCCTTGACGCTCTTGACGTATTTGAAGCCCTGCTGCTTCAAAAAGGTGACCGCCTTCAACGACCGCACGCCGCCCTTGCAGTGCAGATAATACTGCTGGTTCGGGTCCAGCTCGGTGAAGCGGCTCGGCAGCTCGCTCAACGGCAGCAGCGGCACGCCCTGCACCTTCGCAATGTCGTATTCGTCCGGCTCGCGCACGTCCACGACCTTGATGCCGAAGGCGGGGTTGTCGAGCGCTTTTTTCATGTCCTGGACGGTGACTTCGTCGAGGTTGGCCGCCGGTTCCGCTTCGGGTGTGATGCCGCAGAATTGTTCGTAATCAATCAATTCCTTGATGGTCGGATGCTCGCCGCAAACGGGGCATTGTGGGTCGCGGCGGAGTTTCAATTCGCGGAATGTCAGGTCGAGCGCGTTGAACAGGAGCAGTCGGCCGACGAGCGAGCTGCCCCGGCCGATGGCGAGTTTCAATATTTCCGTGGCCTGGATGCAGCCGATGATGCCGGGCAACACGCCGAGCACGCCGCCTTCCGCGCAACTCGGCACCATGCCGGGCGGGGGCGGTTCGGGATACAGACAGCGGTAACACGGCCCGCCCAGATGCGGCGCGAACACGCTGGCCTGTCCCTCGAAACGGAAAATCGAGCCATAGACGTTCGGCTTTTTGAGCAGCACGCAGGCGTCGTTGGTCAGGTAGCGCGTCGGGAAATTGTCCGTGCCGTCCACGATGATGTCGTAAGGCCGGATGAGGTCGAGGGCGTTTTCGGACGAGATGCGGGTGTTGTACAGAACGACCTCAACATTGGGATTGATGCCGCGGATGGTTTCCTTCGCCGATTCCGTTTTCAGCCGGCCCACGTCCGCGTCGGTGTGCAGCAGTTGCCGCTGGAGATTGGAATAATCCACCGTGTCGAAATCCACGAGGCCGAGTTTGCCGATGCCGGCGGCGGCGAGATACATGGCGATGGGCGAGCCGAGGCCGCCGGAGCCGATGCACAGGACGCTGGCGGCCTTGATTTTCTTTTGGCCGGCCAGGCCGACTTCGGGCAGGATCAGGTGCCGCGAGTAACGGCGGATTTCGTCATTGTTCAATTCCATAAATCGAGCAAGTCATGATAGGGCAAAATACGGAGAAATCAAGCTGTGCAATCGGATGGTGGTGTCCGGATTTGGTGGAGCGCGGCTGTGTCGAAGACCAGCCGCAGCATTTTCGACGCGCTGCGGCTGACGCTGCGCGCACAGCCGCGCTCCGGGAATTTCAAATTCGGACACTACCAATCGGATTCGTGGTGGCCCAATTTGGG
>Ga0181523_10000980_pt1 | contig 31745 bp, 27 predicted proteins | sample PEATcosm2014_Bin_43_FD_119752 | JGI IMG/M metagenome (GOLD analysis project Ga0181523, IMG submission 119752) | Peatland microbial communities from MTU Mesocosm Facility, Houghton, MI, USA - PEATcosm2014_Bin05_30_metaG | ecosystem: Environmental > Terrestrial > Soil > Wetlands > Peat | place... | reverse complement strand
GGAAAGTTGGTGAGGCACCAACGCGAAAGAAATCGGACATCGGTGGCTGACGTCCTCGATGATGTCCAAGGGGGCAAGCACTGTCTTCTGATTTCTGATCACAAGCAGTTGATGGTCATATCCATAGAGAGAGCCCTTCGACTGCTGCAATAATCGGGGTCTTATCGCATTTGTAACGGATTTTGTAACGGTTAACGCGGCAGAATCCAGAGAAATGAACTATCCACGTGGACCACAGCCAATCGGGGCCAGAATTAACTACGGATTCGCGTGCATTGGTCGAGATTAGGCAAGCGCCTTTACCTATGGCGCGTCTTTGACCTGTCTTGTGACCACGCTGACCTAAGTGAAAATGCTTGGCGTGTCTCGGTCTAGCGAATCGGAATAGGGTTGGGAATCACGCGTCTTCCTTGTTGGAAACCACCGTGTCAGCATCATCGCTTGCCAAAAATCCCGCTCGCTTCTGAAATGGCCGGAACGCCCACAATGGACACGCCCAGCCGGTGCAGCCGGCTATCGCCTGCCGGTCAAAGCCGACGCACTCCAAACACTGCGCTTTAATGGCTCGTCGAGGCGAGCATTTTCCCGCCCAAGCAGCCACGAAATGACCTTTGGCCGAGTCAGGAGTCGTCGCCAGCCGTCCGGCACGTTTGGCGGCGATTTTCTCGCCGGGGGGAGCAGTTTGAAGCCGGGCCGTTTTCATTTGACACCGCCGCTTTGATTCTCGGCCAAAATCAGCCCGTCAACATCGCTTCCCAGAAACCCCGACGCCCGCAAACGGCCCGGCAATTTGCGCTTTGCCAAAATGCCGCTGGTCGCCAGTTTGTCCACCGTGCGGAGCGAACACGGCAAACGGCGAGCAACTTCCGCGCGGCGAACCAGACGCGGATCGGCGGAAATCACCAGCTCGGATTTTTGTGCCGCCGGTTCGCGCATGGCGGCAAGCAGTCGCGCCCGCTCTTGCGGCGAGATGGTGGGATCGGATTTTAATCCCGACCGGACTATTTCAATCGTCGTTGGCAGCATATAATTTCTTTCCGGCGCGGCGCGCACCTTGTGCTAGTAAATTTCTCGTTATTCCTTCCTCGTGCTGGCCCACGTTTAAGCCGGTTTAAGTAGTTGTTCCAGTTGTTCGGGCGTCGCCGCTGTCGCCGCGCGCAGTCGGCCCAGCGCGCAATTGCCGTCGAGCTGCTCGATCAGGAGCGGTTTGGTCCTTTGGACGTAAATCGTTTGGCGGCTGGGCATATTATTCCATAGCTTCCAGAATTTTTGTTAGTCGGACGATTTGCTTTTCGTCGTTGTAATGGCGCGCCTGTTCGAGCTCGTGGCGCAATTCGTCCCGGTCGGGCCCCGCGCCGCCGCGCGGCGTTTTTTTTGAAAACCCACCCACACGCCCATCCCGAAAATCGCGCTCATAATCAAGTCGCAAAACCAGGCGCCAGCGTTCCCAGGCGAAATTGCGGTAGCCCAGCTTGCCGGCGTACCACCGGCGCCACCAGCTTTCAGGGATCCCCGGCGCAGTACCGATCGCCAGGCTCCCGGCGTACTTGGACGCCTCGGACTGGACCTCCTCCTCCGAAGGTACTTCGGGCATGGACGGACTCTCTTTCAGTTCGTTCTTGTCCATTCCTTTCCATTTGGGTGCAGATGGCGACATGCCTTGTGCCCCCCGCATAATCTGCGGGGGTGCAGATTGTGCACCAGATTGTTCAATTTCATTGGGGTTTTGACTCGTTCCTTCAAGGGGGGTGCAGATTGTGCGGGGTGCAGATGGCAACACTTTATCTGCAGGGGGTAGCTGCTGGGAAAGCTCCAAATCGGTAGGGCCGCCGAAGCACAGCACTTGGTACACGTTCACACCGTTTGGGCCTGCCCGGAGGTAGATGTTGATGTCACTGGCCTGCTGCAATTCCCTGGTGCTGGTCTGGATCTGGCGTTCGCTCAGGCGCGTTTTTTTCATCAAGGACGCCAAACCGTGCCAGCATTGGCCGCGTTCATTGGCCAGGTGGGCCAGGACGAAGCCAACGAGCCGGTTGGCGCCCGTGGATTTGCTGTTGGCGAGGAAACGTTCGGCGGCTCGAAAGCTCATGATTCACCTCCAGGATTGACCGAGGCAGCCGGTTTTGCCGGTGCCGCGGCGTTTTTATCGGAATCGGGCACCCGGGAACACCAGGCGTCAGCAAAGAACGCAAGGCAGGCCCGTTTACAGAAGATCCCCCGTTCAGCGGACCCATCAAGGATTTTCCAGCCGGACCGTCCGGCGACCCCCCCACCCCCTCGGCGCTGGCCGGGGCATCGACCGAGGCGTTCGAGTGGCCGGGCTCGGTCGTCTCAGTCACCTCGCTCGGTCCAGTTTTGACACCCGATTCGGCCAAATTCTGTGTCATAACTTTGTCAGCACTGCTCGAAGCTTCAAAATCCTTGATATTCCGAGGTTCAATTGCAGGTTCCAAACCTGCAACAGGCTCGACATCGGCGCCTCCGGCCGGATCAGCGGGAGCCTCGATCGGCGGCGGAACGCCTAGCTCGGCCCGGTCGAACCACTCCCGAAGTTGGCGGAGGCGCTCGGCATGATCGGCGGCCATTTGGGAAATTTCTTTTCCATCGGATTGACCGGTGGAAATGGCAACCAACTCGCGAGCGTGCTGCATCACGATGCCGGCCCCGATCGTCAGATCCCGGAAGCTGGCGCCGTTCTCCTTCGTCCGGGCCAGGCCAATCCATCGAGCACCGGTGGACATAAGAATCTCGGCGAACTCTCTTTTATGTGTTGCGACCTCGGAAGCGCTCCGCTTCAACAGCTCAGTTACGGTGTGGGTGCTCACGTGGAGCTTCTCGGCGATCAGCCGGATGCCGAATCCGGCTCCGAGCAACATCAGGATCGCGCCCTTCTTCCACTCCATGTTCTTGGCCAACTGTCCGGTATAGTGCTTACGCATCTCCTCTGCCGGCAAGAGCAGCGCCTCATCCGACGTTGGCTCAAACAAAACTTGCTGTCTATCGTCATTTACCTTCGTCATAAAAATTAGGCTACGTTTGGCCCGCCACGGCGTTTCACCAAAAAACCACCCGCTGCTGCGGTCGGCTCGTTGTCTTTCATGCGGCGTGCCCTCCCCTTTCCTGACGACGTAAGGCTTGACGCACGGATTCCGCGTCAAAAAGCACCCGTCTCCCTATTTTGATGTAGGGGATGAGGCCCTGTTCTCGCCAAGTGAACAGCGTCCGCCGTGACACTGGAATTTCGGCAAGCAGTTGGTCCGTGCTCTGGAATCTCGAAGCCGGAGCCTGGACTTTGAGTGAATTGCCTGTCGTTTCGCTTTGCTGTTGGTCGTCAAACATACACGCACCAAGATGCCTTGGTTAATGACGACGTAAACAGGCCGAACGTAGGCAATTTAGGGACAGACTGTGGACAATAGGACGAAATCAATACGCCTGGCTTTTCGCCCAAAAAACGGCCGTGCGACCTCTTCGTTGGTAACCCAAGAGACCCGCGGCCACAATAGCCTTAGCCGTTCGTGAGCGAAGCAGTTTCTCTGGTTGGTAGGTCACTGGCTTGTTCATGCGAAGTTCGGTGCGCGGGATTTGCCCGCCTGCTTCCATGATGTGTTTCACCAGAGATCGGAGTTCTGGCTCGACAGTGAGGTAGAAGGGTTCACCTTTCCCCTGGGGGAATACGGCCACGGAAAAATCGTTGTCAAAATGCGCACGAAGGTTCGGTTTGTCGCGGCGCTTCTCAGTCCGCCTCCACACTTTGGAACCCTTCGTGTCTGGTCGCCAGTCAGGAATCAAATCGGCCAAGTATAAGAGGCTTCGGTTAGGGTACGAAGCCTCAAGTTTGATGCGGAGAAGCAGGGAGCCAATGGTCTGAAAACGGTAAACGTCGAGCAGCCGGAACAAATCGGACGTCGACTTGTAATGATGTTGACGCGCCAGTTCAGCTGTGCCGTGCCGCTCCCAGATCAGCTCCTGCGCCAGTCGAGAGCGCCTGAAATCCTCGAAGGACATGGATTTGGCTCCCTTCATCAAGTCACCAATATAGGTGTACATAGGATATCCAAAGCAGTGGTTATCGTAGTGTGGGTATTTGATGAAATGACGCTCGAAATCTTCCTTCTGCCATTCGGTGGTAACGCGCTTCCAATGGGCTTTTAACTCGTCGGAAAAACCGGCGCTCAGGTCTGGGACTCGCAGACTGACTTTGTGAATGTCAGTTGGGCCGAACGGTGGGAGCAGCCTGGGTTCAGGCGGTTCTTTACATGAATCGTCATCCCATTTCACCACATTGTCCTCCGGCAAAATCATGCTCTGGCCTGAAACCGGGGCGCCATCGCCGAAACAAATCGGCTTCATCCAAAAAATTTGATCGGCGGAAATGATGCCGAGATGGTCCTCGGTCAGACCATCATACTGGTATTCTTTGCCGTCAATCAGAATGGCACGCGGTGATTTCAAGCTTAGTGGTGATACCGGGGTACGTGATGAGTCTTGCTGCCATGAGCACAGGGCGGCCGAGATGCCAGACGAACTCGGTGGCGACGAGCCGCGAGGCCTATCCGCGTTAGCCAATCGTCACGTTGAAACAAAACTTCCTGCCCCTTCCATCCACGAAAGATAAATTTGGCTTGAGCAGTCATTCGTTGGCTGACTTCTTTAACAGCACCACGTTGGCAGGTCGAGCCGGTTTGACGTTAAACCATTTCCCTGCTTCGGCTTTCGTCGCCAGTCCCTTGTAATGCGCATGGATCATGGCAGGTGAATTGCCCGCTTGCGCGGCGGTCATGTTCTCGTTCTGGTGCAAGGCAAAATGATAGGAACAAAAACTGTGGCGTAGTCCGTTTGCTTTGCGAGTCACTTCCGCGTGTTCACAGAAGTTCAGAAAGAACTTCTGAAAAATGTTTTCATTTTCAGGCCACAACTTGCCGACGGTTTGAACGCGGTAGGGTTCAAGCCACGCGGCGAGTGTGGGGCAAATTTCTACAAGGCGGCGTTGCCGTGTCTTAGCCTTGCCTGCCGTGATTTCAATGTGTCCCGGTACGCGCCACACATCCGCCCAATCCAAGCGCAACAGTTCGGCGGTGCGCAGTCCAGCCAGCCCGCCAATCGCGATGATCGGGCGGAGCGTGGCGTCGGCGGTTTCCAGCAACACGGCGAATTCGCGTGCCGTGTAGAACTGGATTTCGGCGGTGTTCGCCCGTTCGGGGCGCATGGCGTCGGCTTCAAACAGGCGGTGCGTCGGGGGCAGGTAGTCTTTGCGAACCGCCCATTGCAGAAATTGCCGGACGGTGGCGCGGTAGTGGTTGCGTGACTTCGCGGAGAAATCGTTCAGCGCGCCGATGAATTTGTCCAAGTGCGCCTTGCTTAATTCATTGACGGCGGTGTTTGGGAAAGTGGCGGCGAATTTGCGCAATTGAATTTGGCGGTTGTAGGCATACTTGCCGGACAGTTGCGCCCGCTGGCCGTCGGAGGTTTTGGTGCGCGGTGCGTCAGCCTGTAAAAATTCCGCGACGGCTTCCTTGATGTCTTTGCGCTTCACACTGGCGACGGTGCGTAAGAAGCCCTCGACGGCTTCGCCCATAGTGCGCTCGCCAAGTTTGCTGGACGACTCAACGAATTCCGACACGGCGGCCAGCAGCGAAACGCGGCGGCCTGTGGCGCGATAAAAGTCCGCAAGACGTTCCAATGCGGCTAATGCGTCACGTGCTTGCGCGGGATGTAAGGCGGTGACTTGCGAGCCTTTGGCCAAATCCTTCACCAGTCCGTCTGCGTGACGTTTGGCGAGCGAGTAGGACGGGAACGACGCCATCCGCCGTTGTCCGGCCACGTGCCACGCCACACGGTAAAGTGGGTAGGACTTTGGTTTGTAAATCGTGGCGAGAACTTTGCCACGGTATTTGATGCGCTTCGGGTATTTCACTTTTGCGCCCTCAGTTTCAGCCGTTTCGTGTGTCAGGACTGTGTCAGAAGCACCTGAATCCTCAATTTCTTTAGGAAAATTGGTGCGCGCTGCAGGTTTTGAACCTGCGACCCCCAGTGTGTGATACTGGTGCTCTACCGCTGAGCTAAGCGCGCGACCGGTCATAAGAAGCCACAAAATTCGGGGAAATTCAATCTTAAAGGCGGGGCGGCCCGGCCCGGCCGGTTCATTGCCTGCGAAACTTTCCCTGCCCGCCGGGGTTTGAGAACTGAATGCGGACAACCCGTTTCAGCGAAGGAACCATCATGCGTAAATTTTACGTCGCTTTACTGGCGGCATCCGGCTTTTTCGCCTGCGCCGCGCAAGCTCAGGTCACCAACGCGCCTCCCACCGTACTGGAGGCTTTTGAGGCGCAGACCGGAACGGTCATGGTTAAAGGCACCGGCCAGGTCGGCTCGTTGGGCGTTGGCGCGATGAACATCACGGTGATCAGCAAAGAGTCCATGGATGTGAGCACCGGTCGCAAGGAATACGGCATGGCAATCGAGGCGGTCGCGAACAACCAGCAGGTGTGGAAAGCGGTGATTGACTACGACGAAATTGACACGCTTCTCAGCGGCCTGGATTACCTTGGCAAGATTGATTACAATGTGACCACCCTGCCCACGTTCGTGGCGGGCTACACCACAAAATCCGGGTTCCGCGCCGGCGCTTACACCAGCCAGCGGCGCGGCGCCATCCAGTTCTTCCTGCAGGATTACAGCGCCAACAGTGGGAGAATTTTGATCACACCGACCCAACTCGTCCAGTTCCAGAGTTTGGTGGAACAGGCCAGGAAGAACCTGGATTCGCTGCGTGCCCCTCACTGATGGTGTGAGGGCGGAACCAATTTGTGCAAATGATGTAGCGGCGCTCTGCGAGCGTCGCACTGGTTTTTCGGGAAAAATGCAGCGGTCACAGACCGCCGCTACAAGCTTTCATTTTCTTAAGACCGTGTCCCGCTGCGCCCAAGCGGGATTGGCATCCTGGTAATCCAGGTTGTAATGCAGCCCGCGGCTTTCCGGGCGCATTTGCGCGCAGCGCACAATCAATTCCGCCGTCGTCGCAATGTTGCGCAGTTCCAGCAGGTCGCTCGTCACGATGAAATTCCAGTAATACTCTTGAATTTCCTGCTGCAGATTGGCGAGGCGGTTTTGCGCGCGCGCGAGCCGCTTGTTCGTCCGCACGATGCCCACATAGTCCCACATGCAACGCCGGATTTCGTCCCAGTTGTGCGAAACCACAACCATTTCGTCCGGGTTGTGCGCGTCGCCGGATTGCCAGAGCGGAATTTTTGAATCCACCGGAGGGAGAGAATGGGCAACGACTTTTTCCGCCGCGCGATGCGAGCAAACCAGCGCTTCCAGCAATGAATTGCTCGCCAGCCGGTTGGCGCCGTGCAAGCCCGTGCAGGCCACTTCACCCACCGCGTAAAGCCCGGCGATGTCCGTCTCGCCGTTCACATTTGTCACCACGCCGCCGCATTGATAATGCGCCGCCGGCACGACCGGGATCGGCTCCTTGGTGATGTCAATGCCGTAGCGCAGGCACGTCTGGTAAATGTTCGGAAAGCGTTCGATGATGAACCGCGCCGGTTTGTGCGTGATGTCCAGCCACACGTGTTCCGCGCCACTCTTTTTCATCTCGCTGTCAATCGCGCGGGCCACCACGTCGCGCGGCGCCAGCGACTTCAACGGATGCCAGGCGTCCATGAATTCAGCGCCGTTGAGCGACTTGAGCACGCCGCCCTCGCCGCGCACGGCTTCGCTGATGAGAAACGATTTGGCCTGCGGATGATAAAGACACGTCGGATGGAACTGAACGAATTCCATGTTCGCAATCGTCGCGCCGGCACGAAACGCCATCGCCACGCCATCGCCGGTCGCGATGTCGGGGTTGGTGGTGTAGAGATAAACCTTGCCGCAACCGCCCGTGGCCAGCAACGTCACCGGCGCGGTGAACGCCCAGACGTGCCCGGATTGTTTGTCGAACACATACGCGCCGAGGCAGCGGTTGCCGTCTTGCAAACCGATTTTCTGGCTCGTGATCAAATCAACCGCGATGTGATTTTCGAAAATTTCAATGTTCGGCTGTCGTGACGCCGCGTTCAGCAACGCGCGCTCGATTTCGCGCCCCGTCACGTCCTTGGCGTGCAGAATGCGGCGTTTTGAGTGGCCGCCTTCGCGTCCGAGATCGAGTTCCCTGCCGCCGTCTTCGGCCGGCGCGTCGCGCTCGGAAAATTTCATGCCCAACTCGATTAATTCCGCGATACGCGCCGGGCCTTCCTCGACGATGGTGCGGACGACGTTTTCCTTGCACAGGCCCGCGCCGGCCGCGAGCGTGTCACGCACGTGCAGCTCAAACGAGTCCTCCTTGCTCGTCACCGCCGCGATGCCGCCCTGGGCATAGTTCGTGTTCGACTCCGCGCGGTCCTTTTTGGTGACGATGGCCACGCGCCCGCGCGTCGCCACCTTCAACGCAAAGGAAAGCCCCGCGATGCCACTGCCGAGAACAAGAAAATCGAACTGTTTCACCGGACAAAAAGGCTAACGCAAAGGCGCAAAGACGCAAAGCAAATTGGGTATTGCCAATTCACCGATTTGGTGTTACCAATGTGCCATGCAAACATTAACCGTGAAATTGCCTGCCGAGCTTTTTGAACGGCTGAACCGTCGGGCGCGAGACCTGAACCGGCCAAAATCTGAAATTGTCCGGCAGGCGTTGGTGGCGCAACTCAACGGCGGAAGAGAATTTGAAAGCCTCCTGGAACGCGCCGGCGATTTGGTCGGCAAATACGCCGGCAGCAGACATTCGAGCCGCAAACGCAATCTCAAAACACTCGGACTTAAAAGCCTCGGCCGATGGAAACGTTCCTGACCGATTCCGGCCCGCTCGTGGCGTTGCTCAATCATCGTGACGAACATCACGAATGGGCGCGCGAGCAGTTCAAGCACCTTTCAAATCCGCTGCTTACTTGCGAAGGCGCAATCACCGAAGCGGCTCATATGCTTTACTTTGACGGCTTGCCGCCGTGGAGCGTCTTGGAATTGCTCGAACGGAAAATCATTGTGGTCCGGTTCGACCTCGAAACCAACCTCGACCGCGTGCTTTCGCTGATGAAAAAGTACTCGGACACGCCCATGGATTTTGTGGATGCCTGCCTGGTGGTGATGACGGAGGAAAAACGCGACTGCCGTTTAATCACTGTTGATTCCGATTTCCGGGTTTACCGCCGTTTCGAGCGCCAAACCATACCGCTCATCGCCCCGGTAAAATAAAAATCACGCGCTGTGGCCACGCGCCCGCCCGGCGCGACCTTCAGCGCGAAGGACAACCCGCGATGCCGCTGCCAAGAACGAGATAATCAAATTGTTTCATTTGCAATTCATGTAGCCGCAAGCCTCAGCCTGCGCGCAACCTCAAGGTTGCGGCTACAGTCGTGCGTTATCAATCAACCGCGTTTTGCCGATGAACACCGCCAGCGCCATGTGCGTGCCGCGCTTTACTTTTGAGACGGGCAAGAGCGTGTCCGGTTCAAAAAATTCCACGTAATCCAATTTTGCCGCCGGTTCACATTCGACCAGCTTTTTCACGGCAACCCTCAGTTTTGCCGCGGGAAACACCTTCAATTTTTTCAGGGCCGCCCGGGCTATTTGGATGCAGCACCAAAGCACGGTCGCCTGCGAGCGCAAACTGCCCACAAGATATTTGTTCCGCGAACTTATTGCCAGCCCGTCACGTTCGCGCAGCGTCGGTGCTACGATGATGCGCACCGGAAAATTCAAATCGGTCACCATGCGCTTGATGACGGCAGCTTGCTGCCAGTCTTTTGCACCGAATACGGCAACCTCCGGCAAAACGAGGTTGAACAACTTGGCCACGACCGTCGTCACCCCGCGAAAATGCGTGGGCCGCGACGCGCCTTCCATCGTGCGTGACAAGTTTTCCTCGATGACGTAAGTGCTGAATAATAGTGGCACAGGCGTCTCGCCGGTGAGTTTCTTTGGTGAACGAACGGGCGGGACGCCCGTGCCACTATCGCCCGGATACATTTCCTTGTCACCGGGCGTGAAAACGACATCCACGCCCGCTTCGCGGCAGAGTTTCAAATCGCGCTTCAAATCACGCGGATATTTTGAAAAATCCTCTTGCGGCCCAAACTGCGTTGGATTCACATAAATGCTCACGACCACGACGCCTTTTTTGCCGACGGCCCGTCGCGCGCGCTTGACGAGGCTCAGGTGTCCCGCGTGCAAATAGCCCATCGTCGGCACAAGGCCGACGCGCGTCCCGGTGCGCTGCCATTTTCTGGCAAGCCGCTGCATCGCGGCGACGGAAGAAACGATTTTCACACGCCAAAGTTAGCGGCGAAGTGCGGCCAATCAATGCAATAAAAGCAGGACAGGCGTCGCGCCTGTCTCTGACTTCAATTCGGAAAATGGAGACAGGCGCGACGCCTGTCCTACATTAAAAAACGAACCGCGCAGGAATTTGCCCGGCGCCGTCAAACTGAAAAAGATTTTATCCGCGCCATCCGCGCAATTCCCGGTTAAGAACGGAACTGCAGCGGCGCACTGGCCGGCATTTCGTGGGCGCAGGGCTGGTTCGTCGGCGCATCAGCCTCGCGGCTGTTCGGCGTCACAATTTTATTGGCCAGCATCCACGCCTCGACTTCTTCGCCGCTCACGTCGGCGAGCATGTGGCCGTTGATTTCGACGCACGGGCTCAGCATCTGGCCGCTCTTCTCAATCATCTCCTGACGCTGGAGCGGGTCGTTGATGACATCGCGGTCTTCGTAAGGCAGGTCGTATTTCTTGAGCACGGCGCGGACACCCATGCTCCAGCCGCAAGTCGGTTTCAAATAGGCAATGATTTTTGGCTTTTCCATAACTTTGTTAAAATTGGTTTTCCAATGCCAATAAACTGCCACATTCGGCGGTTTTGGCAAAGGATTATTTACCGCTCAATTTCGCCCAGCCGCGCGGAAAGCACTTTTTGCGACGGAACATAATTCGCGATGAACTCGCGGTAAAACCCCGCAAACGTCCCGGCGGCCAGATGTGCGCGCACGTCGGCCATTAGTTTCAGGTAAAGGTGCGTGTTGTGGAGGCTCACCATGCGCAGGCCAAGGATTTCGTTCACATTCAGCAAATGCCGGAGATAAGCGCGAGTGAAATGTTGGCAGGCGAAGCACCCGCAGCCTTCCTCAATTGGCCGGAAATCCGCCTTGCAGGCGCCGGCTTTGAGTCCGAAGGCGCCCCGGCGCGTGATCGCCGTGCCGTTGCGCGCCACGCGCGTCGGCAGCACGCAATCGAACATGTCCACGCCGCGCGCAATCAGCTCCAGCATTTGCGCGGGCGTGCCGAGGCCCATCGCGTAACGCGCCTTGTGCGCCGGCAAAAACGGTTCGGTCAATTCAATCGCCCGGAACATCTCTGCTTCCGGTTCGCCGACGCTCACGCCGCCGATGGCGTAGCCGTCGAAATCCATCGCGACGAGCGCCCTGGCGCATTCCTCGCGCAACACGGCGTTGCTGCCGCCCTGCACGATGCCAAAAACCTGCTGTCCTTCGGCACGCGGCTGTTCGCGGCACTCGCGCGCCCAGCGGATGGTGCGTTCGACGGCATGACGGACAGTGGAACGGGCATCTTGCCTGTTCCTGGACAGGCTGGAAGCCTGTCCCACTAAAATTGGAGGCGGGCATTCGTCGAACACCATGGCGATGTCCGAGCCCAGCACACGCTGGATTTCCATCGCTTCCTTCGGGCCGAGGAACAACGGCGCGCCGTCCACATGCGAATTGAACTCGACGCCGTGCGGTTTGATTTTCCGGATTCTGGCCAGGCTGAAAACCTGGTAACCGCCGCTGTCGGTGAGAATCGGCAATTCCCAGTTCATGAACCGATGCAGCCCGCCGGCGGCGCGGATGATGTCGAGTCCGGGGCGGATGTTGAGGTGATAGGCGTTGCTGAGGATGATTTGGGCGCCCATTTCGCGGAGTTCGCGCGGATCGAGTGTCTTCACGCTGGCCTGCGTGCCAACGGGCATGAACACCGGCGTTTCGACGACGCCATGTGCGGTGGTGAACCGGCCGAGTCGCGCCTTGGTGTGGGCATCCGTTTTGAACAGTTCAAACATCGCGCGAAGGTTTAATCAAAACGGCGCGGTTGAACATGAAATTTTGAGTTTGATTGTGCTTCCTCAGGAATTGCCTGTCAGACTCAACAAATTTCTGGCTTCGAACAGAAAAGTCCACCACCAGATCAAAATCACTCCACCACGCAAATAGAACCAGACGGCGAGAAATCCCATGACGATTCTGCCCGCCAGGAACGCTACCAACAGCAGAGGTGGAAGCGGCGGAGGGGAGACATGGATTCTGATTGCCAGCACGAAAACTCCAAACAGAACGGTCAGGTTGGCTGCTACCCAACGGTTTTGAAAGAGCCGCATGGACCAGGCAAAGGGGGCGAAGAGCAGGAACAGTTGGTTGAAGGCCAGGGAAAACAACACCAACGCAAACCATTGCTTCAGATCCGCCGGATATTCTTCCGGCAGTTTGGGCCGGAGCGACGGGTCAAGAAACAGATGAAACAAGACGGCAGCGGTGATTCCGACCAGGGTCACCGCGACGAACGGTCCGGGTTCGATCTTGAAGACAAACATCGGCCGGTGGGTGTATTGCGTGTGCCACGCAAAGACGAAACCCCAAAGGACAATGCCGCAAAAGAAAATCGTGGCCTCCAAATACCAGACCGGGGCGGAACGGTTCAGCCAAAACGACAGGCGAGGATAGCACGCGAGCGCCGAGGCCAGCGCGGCGATGCCCGCCCATTTCAGGACCCGGGGTTGGACAAGGTGGCGCACGTTTTGAGCAGTTCAAACATCGCGCGAAGGGTAAATCAAAACTGCACAGGTGGAGATAAAATTTGTTCTCGCTGGACAGGCGTCGCGCCTGTCTCCAAATTGGGAGGACCAATGATTTTACAACATTCAACTTTCCTCACAAATGAAGCATCAAACTGGTAAGACATTTCCGAAAGATGGCGACAGGCGCGACGCCTGTCCTACGCCGACACTTCCGCGAACGAAACGTCCACCAGCAAATCGGCGGCGATTTTTTCCAGTTCCTGTTTCAGCGCGGCAAGATCACAGCCTTCGGGTAGTTGCAGGCGAGCGGCCGCTTTGAAGAGTGTTTCGCCGGACATCGGGGCGCTGGCGCATTCACTGGAAAATTCCTCGACGTTCACGCCGGCGCGCGCGAGCGCATGAGTGATTTCGCGGACAATGCCGGGACGGTCGTGCCCGACGATTTCGAGTCTGGCCTGCCGGCCTTCCGTCACAACCGGGGTCGCGGCATCAGGCTGGACAACGACAGTGAGTCCGGGAATTTTTTGCAGCGCATCGAGCAGCGGCGGTTTTTTGTCCGCGGGCAGTTCGATGCGCAGAATGCCGGCAAACTCGCCGCCGAGCCGGCACATGCGGCTTTCCAGCCAGTTGCCGCCCTGATCGGCCACGACGCGCGCGACCGATTCAACGAGGCCGGTGCAGTCCGGGCCGATGATGGTCATCACCAAGGGAACTTGCATGATGTTTTGTTAAACCTTCGCCGCGCGGCTGGCAAGCATTCTTCGGCGTCACAATCAGTCGCGGTCAGCCTGAACATTCGCGGGACTAAATTCGTTCGCGACCTTTACAATTATTCCACCTCCAGCCTTTCCAGGGGATGGTTTCTGTGTTAGAGAGAGGCCGGCAATGAAAGGCCCATTATGATGCTCGAATACGCTTTGGAGAAATTCCCGTTCACGGTCAAATTGCGCGACGGCACGGAATGCACGGTGCGCCCGCTGGGCAAACGGGACGACGCGCGCCTGCACAAATTCTTCCTCGCCGTGCCCGAAGAGGAACGGTTGTTCATCAAGCAGCCGATTTTCGACCGCACGATGTTCAAGGACTGGTGCCGGCACGCGGATTTTGAGCGGAACCTGCCCCTGCTGATGCTGCACCGGCAGAAAGTCATCGGCGAGGCCACGTTGCACCAGCGTTTCGGCGGCTGGAAACGTCACATCGGCCTCGTCACCGTCCTGACCCACCCGCAATACCGCGGGCGCGACGTGGCGAAAATCCTGGTCGCGGAAGTGGTCGAGATTGCGCGCATTCTCGGTTTGCGTCGATTGGAGGCGGAATTGAACGGCGAACGCAAGGTCGCCATCCACGCGCTGGAACACATTGGTTTCCAGCATCTGTTGCGGCAGGAAGATTACGTGCTCGACATGAAAGCCATCACCCATGATTTCGTGCTCATGGGCATGGACCTGCGAACGGACGAGGAATATGCCGGGGTCGGCGGCTGAACTTCAAGGCTGGCTGGTGATTTTCTGCCAGTTGACGCTTTGCGCGCCGGCGTAAGCGGCGAAAGCTTTCTCGTTTTGAATCAGCACCGCGCGCACGACGCTCGAATCATCCGCGCGGCCCAATTCCAGAATGCTGTCCGGAATGATGCCCATTTTTTTGTGCGCGTAGAGCAGCGCAAAAACTGCTTGCGCGACGGCGGTGTAGGGCAAATCCTTGTAGGCGCCTTCGATCGCGTCCTCGACGGCGTTGGCGAGAAATTCCAACTGGTCCACGAGATGCGGAAAATGGGGCGTGTTGATTTGCGTGAATTCGAGCTTCCACTGCGGCAGTTGACGCAGGACCTTCTCGGCGATGTTGGGCGTGATGCTCGCGGCGGCGCTGTTCACGAATTTCGCAATTTCGGGCATGACGGCGACAATTTAAGGAAAGTCGCGCGCCAGTGAAAGCAAAAATGTTGTGACAAACGCGCTTCCATTGGCCGCCGGATTCCTGCTACGAATAGGCCGTGCAAGACCTCATCGCCAAAGCCAGTACGCTGCTGGAAGCGCTGCCATACATTCAGAAGTTCAGCGGCGCAACCTTCGTCGTGAAATACGGCGGCAGTTTCATGGACTCGCCCGATGCCAATGTCCGCAACAGTGTCGCGCGCGACATCGTTTTCCTTGAGGCGGTCGAAATCAATCCGGTCATTGTTCACGGCGGTGGCAAAGCCATCACCCGCGCGATGGAAAAGGCCGGGCTGAAGGCGGATTTCATTCAGGGACAGCGCGTCACCGACGAGGCGACGGTGAAAATCGTGGATGGCGTTTTATCGGGAGAGGTCAATCCGGAGATTGTCGAAACCATCAGGGACCTCGGCGGCAGACCGGTTGGCTTTGCCGGGCGGGACATTTTCAAATGCCGCAAGCTCCGCCTCGACGACCGGGAAAATCCGGGCCGGAAAATTGACATCGGTTTCGTCGGCGAAGTGGTGGAGGTCAACACCGCGCCGTTGAAGGAATGCATCTGGTGCGGCTTCACGCCGGTCATCAGCCCGACGGCGCTCGGCGAGGACGGAAAAATCTACAACTGCAACGCGGACATAGCTGCTGCTCAAGCGGCCATCGCGCTCCAGGCAAAGCGGCTGGTGTTCATGAGCGACGTGCCGGGTTTGTTGCGCGATCCGAAGCAGCCGGACTCAATCATTCCGCATCTTAAAACCGCCGAAGTCGGCGACCTCAAGAAGAACGGCGTCATTGACAAGGGTATGATTCCGAAGGTGGACAGCGCCGTCGCTGCCGTTCATGCCGGCGTTGAGAAGGTTTCGTTCGTGGATGGCCGCGTGCCGCACGCGGTACTGCTGGAAATTTTCACCGACGAAGGCGTGGGGACGGAAATCGTTTTGTAATCTACGATTTTCGATTTACGATTTACGTGCGGTTGCGGGTTCGGGCAGTTCTTGTCAACCGTCAATCGCAAATTTAAAGATGAAAGAAATTGTGCCATCGCCGCCACCGCTCGTTCACAACCAGTTCGAGTCGGTGCGGGAGTTGTTCAGCAAAAACGTTGTGCCGAGCTATGGGCGCTTCGAGCTGGCGTTCAGCCACGGCGCGGGCAGCTATTTGTTTGATGTTGCCGGCAAACGCTACCTCGATCTCGGCGCCGGCATCGCCGTGTGCTGCCTTGGCCATGCGCACCCGGCCATCACCGAGGCACTGGTGGAGCAATCGCGGAAGCTCATCCACGTCTCGAATTTGTATTTCACCGAACCGCAGGGCCGGCTGGCCGCTGAACTCGTCAAACGCATCGGCCCCGGCAAATGCTTTTTCGCCAACAGCGGCGCGGAAGCCAACGAAGGCCTGTTCAAACTGGCGCGGAAATTCGGCCACGACGAAGGCCGGTTTGAAATTCTGACGGCGATGAATTCCTTTCACGGACGCACGCTGGCCGGCATCGCCGCCACCGGCCAGGACAAGGTGAAGAAAGGGTTCGAGCCGATGACGCCGGGTTTCCGGCACATCCCGTTCAACGACCTGGCCGCCGCGCGCCGCGCGCTTTCGCCCGCAACGGTTGCCATCATGATTGAAGGCGTGCAGGGCGAAGGCGGCATCAAGCCCGCAACGCCCGAATACCTCCTCGGCCTGCGCGCCCTGTGCGACGAGAAGAAAATCCTGCTGTTCATGGACGGCGTGCAATGCGGACATTATCGCACCGGGAAATTTCAGAGCTTTCAGCGGATTCTCGAAACTGCAACTCCGAACTCCGAACTCCGAACTCCGAACTCCGAGCTTGGATTTCTGCCTGACGGCATTTCGATGGCCAAATCGCTCGGCGGCGGATTTCCCATCGGCGCGTTCTGGGTGCGCGCGCCGTTTGCCGATTTGCTGGGGCCGGGCACGCACGCCTCGACGTTTGGCGGCACGCCCTTGGCCTGCGCCGTTGCGCTCAAGGTGCTCGAAGTCATCGAAAGCGAACGACTCGACGTAAATGCGCGCAAACTCGGGGACTGGTTCAAACGGGAACTGGAACGGCTTGCAACAAATTATCCGCAGGTGGTCAAGCGGGCCCGCGGCCTCGGTTTCATGCTCGGCCTGGAATTGGTTGAAAAGGAGAAAGTGCCCAAGCTTGCCGCGAGTGACAAGACCGCCGCCCTCCAATTCGTCAATCGCCTGCATCAACTCGGCGTGATGACCATTCCGGCGGGCACGCAAATCGTGCGGCTGCTGCCGCCGCTCAACTTGAAACCGCAGGAGGCCGGCGAAGGCATCGCGAGAATTGAGGAAGTCGTCAAATCGCTGGCATGATTGGTTTGCATGACCGCCGAAGTGAACCGCTAAAATGCAGCATCGAACCCCTCACCCGTCCTGCGGACACCCTCTCCCCGTTTTGCGGGGAGAGAGACGGGGCGAGGGGCGCGTCCAGTCTGTCTGGAAACCGGTGTTGTTAACTAACTTCATTTAAAACCCATGACTCCCGCTGCGCTCAAACACCTGTCCGCGAGCGATCCGGTTATGCGCCGGCTCATCCGGGAACACGGAAAATGCGCGCTCGTGCCGGAAACGCGCCGTTCGCCGTTTCAATCACTGGTGCAAGCGGTGGCGCACCAGCAGCTCAACGGCACGGCGGCGAACAACATTCTCGCGCGTTTCAAAAAATTATTTCCCAAACGAAGATTCCCGCGCGCGGAAGATCTGGCCTCGGTGACGGACCGACAATTGCGAGCCTGCGGATTTTCCTTCGCCAAGATTGCGTCCCTCCGCGACATCGCCGCGAAGACTCAGGCGGGGGTTGTGCCGGCTTCGCGGCATATTGTAAAATTGTCCGACGACGAAATCATCGAGCGGCTGACGGAAGTCCGCGGTGTCGGGCGCTGGACGGTGGAGATGCTGCTGATTTTTCAACTCGGCCGTTCCGATGTTTTGCCGGCGGACGATTTTGGCGTGCGCACCGGTTTTTGCCTTGCCTACAAAAAGCGCGACCTGCCCACGGTGAAGGAACTGCTTGCGTTCGGCGAACGCTGGCGTCCACATCGCACGACCGCCGCCTGGTATCTGTGGTGCGCGGCAGACGCAGCAAAGAAAAAGTAGGACAGGCTTTCCGCCTTCGCGGCGCGCCACAGCGCCGCTCCGGCGCGACGGCGGCCAGCCTGTCTCGAACTTCAATTCGAAAGATGGAGACAGGCAAGATACCTGTCCTGCGCTGGCTGGAATGCAGCGCGCAAAAAGAAGTGACGTCCGGCCTGACTTGAGTTATAACCTTTCTTTGGGCAAAATTCCCAAAATTCGTGAAAAATGAAGCATTTGTTGTCATTGGAAAAGCTGCCGAGCGCGGACATCGAGAAAATCCTGCGTGACGCCGTGGTGTTCAAACGCGAACGGGCGCGGCTGGATCGCAAACCGCTGGCCGGACAAACGTGGGCGCTGATTTTTTCCAAATCGTCCACGCGCACGCGGGTCTCCTTCGAGGTCGGCATCCGCGAACTCGGCGGGCAAACGATGTTTCTCAACGCGAATGACATCCAGCTCGGACGCGGCGAGCCGGTCAAAGACACGGCGCGGGTGCTCGGCCGGATGGTCCACGGCGCCGTCATCCGCACGTTCGCGCAGAGCGATGTTGAGGAGTTCGCCGAATTTTCAAAAATTCCGACCATCAACGCGCTCACCGACAACGAGCATCCGTGCCAGATCATCGCCGATATTTTCACGTTCAAGGAAAAGAGCGGGCCGATTGCGGGCAAGGTCGTAACGTTCATCGGTGATGGCGCGGGCAACGTGGCGGCGTCATGGATTTTTGCCTCGGCGAAACTCGGGTTCCAACTGCGCATCGCCGCGCCGAAAAAATTCCAGCCGTCGGCGGAAATTTTGAAACGCGCCGGCGGAAAAGTTGTTTGCACCGACGATTTGAAGACCGCCGCGAAGGGTGCGGATCTGCTCTACACCGATGTCTGGGTTTCGATGGGCCAGGAGGCCGAAGCCGCCGAGCGCCTGAAAATGCTGGGTGGTTATCAAATCAACCAGAAACTCGTGAAGCTGGCCAAACTGGACGCACTGGTGATGCACTGTCTGCCGGCCTATCGCGGCAAGGAAATTGACGAGGAAACGTTTGAGGCCAACGCCGAGACGATTTTCACGCAGGCCGAAAACCGGCTGCACGTGCAAAAGGCGATCTTGAGCTGGGCGGTTTCGTAACGCGAAAACAACCGCAAACTGTAGCCGCAGCCTTCGGGCTGCGTTTGCAAGATGCAGGTTGTCTTCCAATGCGCGACCTGAAGGTCGCGGTTACGCAGCAAACTGGCGCAAATATTTCACCGCCACTTTCAAATCCTTCGGCCACGGCGCGGTGATGGTCAGTGTTTCGACGGTGACGGGATGCGGCAGTGTCAGTTGTTCCGCGTGCAGCGCGACGCGGGAGATCAGCGGTCGTTCTTCATGTCCGGGCTTGAGCCGGTAATTTGGTTTCAACCGAGAAAGCCAGAGCGGTTTGCCGCCATAAAGTTCGTCGCCGACGATGGGCAAACCGGCGTGACGGAGGTGGGCGCGAATCTGGTGGGTGCGGTCGGTGAACGGTTCGCAATGGAGCAACGTCCAGCCGGAGAATTTTTCAAGCACTTCAAAAACCGTTAGAGAGCGTTTGCCATTTTTCGGGTCAACCCGCATCAGGCCGGTCCGGACCGGATGGGGCGCGAGGCTGGCATCCACCTCGAATTTTTCCTCCACCGGCGTTCCTTGCACGAGCGCGGCGTATCGCTTGAGCGGTTTTTCGGAGCCGAACAAATCGGCCAGCGCCACGAGTACCGGCTTGGATTTGGCAAGCAGGATGACCCCGCTGATTTCGAAATCAAGCCGATGCGCATTCATCAGATAATTCAGCCTGCGTTCGCGCGCCCACGGTTTGCCGCCGGCGATGGCGGCATGGAGCAACTTCATCAGATTTGGCCGCTGCGGGTCGTAGCGGTCGGGCGAGGTCAAAAGTCCGCCGGGTTTGTCGAGCGCGAGCAGGTGTTCGTCCTCAAAGAGGACGGGAATTTCCCAAAACTCGCGCGCGGCCGGTGACGAGAGTTTAATGCAGCGCACAACTTTTTATGGCAATCCCGGTCTCAATCAAGGTCGAAAAGCGGATGAAGATTACGATCAAGATTTATCTGGCGCTGGTTACAGCTTGTGGGTGATAGGCCGGGGTGCTGCGCAATTGGCGGTTGGCTTCAATCTGCAGCCACTCGTTAAACGCCTCGTTTTGCTGCGCGCGGCGGAGTTGAGCGATGAATTGCGGCATCTGGGCGTTCATGACTGCCTGATCCACCGGCAACCGGGATTGAACGTAAAGGACAAAACCTCCATCGCTGGTTTCTTCGAAACGGCTCGTGTGGCCAACCGGCGTGCTGAACGCGGCCTGCTTGAGCTGATTCAGGTCGGCGCGATCACCCAGCTCGGGCAGGTCCCGTGTGCTCAGCGAAAACGGCGGCAACGCCTGTGGCGGCAAACCGACAGCCACCGCGACCTGCGCAAAAGTTTTTCCTGCCGCCATCTGGATCATCGCGTTGAAATAAAAATTGGTGCCGGCGCGTTGCGCGAGCAAGGTGGCTTCGTGCAACCGGTAATCCTCCATGACGCGGGCGCGGATTTGGTCGAGCGACGGGATTTCGCTGGGCAGTTGTTTGACCAGCGCGATGATGTAGATGGCATCCGGCCCCACAACCGGACCGGCGAGCGGCTCGTCAGGTGTCAGCGAAAAGGCGGCCTTGGTAAACTCGGCCGGCGCCGCGAATTCTTCCGGGCCGTAGGCGCCGGCGAACGGGGCGGTGAGGTGGACGGTCAATCCTTTTGGTTTGGCGACAGTGGCGAGGTTTTCCGGTTTCACCGATTCGAGGGCGAATAGCGCACCGGCAAAGTCATTGGCCTGCTGGTTCGCGTCGCTGAACGCGCGGTTCCGGATCAGCAATTCGCGGATTTTCGTCTTGGCCGCGTCGGGAGTCTTGGCGTCGGGAAAATAATCGGGGCCGAGCTGGCGGTAATTGGCCTCGACCACTTCCTCGAGGTTGGTCTTGGCCCATTCCGCCCTGGCCGGCGCGAGAAAATTCGTCACCTCAAACGCGACATAGCTCACCTGGACACGGTCGGGCAGGCGGTAGGCGGCGAGGTAATTCGTGTAGAATTGCGCGACGGCGGCCGGTGTGACCGTGACCGCAGACAAAAAGTTTGTTGCGGAAAAGAAAACGGCTTGCGCGGAATATTCCCGATGCTCGCGCTCGTACTCCGCGGCCGCTTCCTGCGGCGTGACCAGTTCGCCCGGCAAACCCATCGTCTGAACCAGTTGTTGGATGACCAGGTCATGGCGAACGAACCGCTCGAAATCGTCGGCGGTCAGGCCATACGGCTGCAATAATTGCTTGACGAAGACGTCCATCGGCAGGGGTTGCCCGTTTCGCCCAAACGAGCGGAGCATTTCGTTCGCCGCCGCCACCGCTGCATCATCGCTGATATAAACACCCAGGTCAGCGGCTTTTTGATTGAGCAAAAGACGAATATAGATTTCACGTTCCAGGTCGTTTTTGGAGAGATTTGAATTTTTATCCGGCCACTCGCCGTAATGAAGCCGATAAAAAAGATAGAACTCGTTTCTGCCCTCGACGTAATCTTGTTGCGTGATTTTGCGGCCATAAATCGTGCCAAAATCACCGACCGCGCGCCCGGCGCCGCTGTGCACTGTCGGCCCTACCCCCCAAAAGACAAAAGTGATGCACGTGATGGCCATGGCGACTATTAAAATCCAACGGTGCCTTCGCAAAAATCTAAACATAACTTTGAGAACGTGAAGCCTAACCGGCCCAGTCAGTCGCGGTCAAACGCAAAAGCGCGCCGAATGGAAAAGGCTCCAAGCACCAACATCCAAGCTCCAGCCCCGCATAGGCGGGATCAAGCGCCAAATCCCAAAGTCAGCGAGCGGCATTGGCTATTTGGAGCCTGGTAATTGGAGCTTCTCTGGATGTTGGAGCCTGGAATTCGGAGCTTTTACGCCTTCATCCATTTCGCCGCGTCCGTTGCCGCGTAGGTGATGAGAATGTCCGCGCCTGCCCGCCGCATGGCCAGCAGACATTCCAGCGTCACCGCCCGTTCGTCAATCCGGCCCCGCGCCGCCGCCGCCTTGATCATTGCATATTCCGCGCTCACGGCGTAGGCGGCGGTGGGATAACCGAATTCGGTTTTGACACGATAAATCAAATCCAGATACGCCAGCGCCGGTTTGACCATGACAATGTCCGCGCCTTCCTGAATGTCCAATGCCACCTCACGCAACGCCTCGTTCGCATTGGCGGCGTCCATCTGGTAACTCCGCCGGTCGCCAAATTTCGGCATGGACCCGGCGGCTTCGCGGAACGGCCCGTAAAACGCCGATGCAAATTTCGCGGCGTAACTCATGATGGGCGTGTCAATGAAACCGTTTTTGTCCAGCTCGGCGCGGATGGCGCGGACGCGGCCGTCCATCATGTCGCTCGGAGCGACGATGTCCGCGCCGGCCTCGGCATGGCTGGCGGCGGTGCGCGCGAGCAGTTTCAAGGTTGGATCGTTCAGGATTTTTAGTGGCACGGGCGTCCCGCCCGTTCGCGAAACAGCTTTGAGACTCACGGGCGGGACGCCCGTGCCACCAACCACGCCGCAATGGCCGTGCTCCATGTATTCGCACAGGCAAACGTCGGTGATGACCAGCAGCGACGGCACTTCTTTTTTCAACAACCGGACGGTTTGCTGGACGATGCCATTTTTCGCATACGCGCCGGAAGCCTTCGCGTCTTTTTTGTCGGGAATGCCGAAAAGCAAAACTGCCGGGATGCCGCAGGTGTGGGCGCGCGCCGCTTCGCGGACTATTTCATCAGGCGAAAGCTGAAAGACGCCGGGCATGGCCGCGATGGGATGTCGTAACCTGCGCCCGCTGCGGACAAACAGCGGCAGCACAAGTTGTTCGACGCTCAACCGCGTTTCAGTCACTAGCCGCCGCAAGGCGGGCGATTGCCGCAGGCGCCGCGGGCGATAAACGGGAAATTCGGGCAAATTCATCGGCCCATTCTAGTTTCAAACCAGCAAGTGCAAAGAGTAAAATTAATATGGCGAAAGTTAAAAACTTACGGCTTGTTAACTCTGAAAAAGTCTTCGCGCATTTCCGTTTCTGGCGGCAAATTAGTCATCTGATTGCGAAGACTCGCATAAACCTTGTCCATCAAATTTAATATTTGCACAACATCTGCGGGTTGAGTTTTACCCCAAGCCCCGTATTGGAATTAAACAATTTTTTCGCCGCGGGTATTTTCTAAAATTGCTATGTTTCCAACCGCCACACGATCTGAATAATAGGAAAACTCGTAATGGGATGGCGGTTGGACTTTTTTCATCAAAGGCCAACAGCATGGCTGTTCGGCTTCAGGATGAACGTCGTAATAATGAATGCCTTTAATTTCAGGAACGTCACGCAAAGCTTTCTCAACCACTTCTTTTGTTGGCAACTGTTGCACGTGGACAGTGCGCGTCACGCTATGAAGAGTGTCACATCCACTGGTAAGGCATGACAGAAGCGAGACGGTTGCTGTAAATGCGAACGTTCCAGCTTTCACAAATTCGACTCTGCTCCCGGTCAAAATGGGCTTTGCAACGGGCGTGGAGGGATTACATTGCCGTCATGCGGCGGCTAAAACAGATTTTTTGGACGGCACTTGCGCTGGCCGTTCTGTTTCTCGGGGTTTATCTTGGCTTAACGATCTCGCGCTGGCTCAAAACGGGTTCGGGATTGCGATTTGAAAAGACCGCGACGGTCGTGCAGCAGGTGCAGACGCTGTCTGACCTCGTCACAGTCAAATACGTCATGGAAAAAGTCGTCATCCTGGAGGACGCGAAGTGGTATGGTGAAAGCCGCGTGCTCCTGCTCGCGCACGGCATCGTCAAGGCGGGCATTGACCTCAAACGCATCACGGCGGACGACGTGACGATTTCCGGCAAGAGCATCTCGATCAAATTGCCGCCACCGCAAATCACTGACGCCTACCTCGACGACAAGCAAAGCCAGGTGATTGACCACACGACCGGCCTGTTGCGCGTGTTCGACAAGGACCTGGAACAAACCGCCCGCGAAAACGCCGTGGACGACATCTGTCGCGCCGCGCGCAATGCCGGGATTCTGAACGACGCGGACCAGCGGGCGCGATTGGAATTGGAATTATTCCTGCGGGAAGCCGGTTTTGAACAGGTGGAGTTTCAGTGAAAGCAGTCCACTCTGAGCGAGGCATCCATCTTTGACGGGACAATGCCCTGATTTCAGTCAACGATGACGGTGGATTTTAACTGGACGCGGATTTTCCGCGTCAGTCTCATGTTCCACGGCGACGGCCAACCGGCGGCGGGGAGTGGAAATCTTGCGCGACGCCGCACGCAACTGCATCAAGTAAAGCGCCGAGGCGGGAGCGGAAGGCTGGCGGTCGGTAACTTCGGCTTGTCCGACCACCTCTTGCCACTGCCTTGCTAAATTTGCCTTTTTGGCCATGCCCGCGATGCCGCAATTCATGTGCCAGAAAATAGTACGCGTTTGTGGCGGGAAAATGGAGATTTGGTGAATTCCCTGTTACTTTTTGCCGAGCCGCTCCAGAAGTTTGCCGTGAATTCCGCCGAAGCCGCCATTGCTGAAAACACAAATGATGTCGCCGCCCTGAGCATTTTTTGCCATGTGCGCGACAATCGAATCCACATCCGGCAAATATGCCGCGTCCTTGCCGGCCGATTTCAAATCCTCCATCAACTTCTCGGGATTCAACCGTTCTGCGGCGGCAATTTGTTCCAACCGCGCGACTGCGGAAACCACCACCGCATCGGCATCGGCAAAGGCGCCGGCCAGCTCGGATTGGAAAATATTTCGCCGGGTCGTGTTTGAGCGCGGCTCGAAGACGGCCCAGATTTTCTCGTGTGGATACTTCAGCCGCAACGCTTTCAGCGTTTCGCGGATCGCCGTCGGATGGTGGCCGAAGTCGTCCACCACGGTCACGCCGCCCGCGATGCCGCGCACTTCCATCCGCCGTTTGATACCGTTGAAGGTGTCGAATGCGGACTGGATTTGATGATTTTTCAACCCGCAATGCTTGGCGCAGGCGATGACCGCCAATGCGTTGCGCACGTTGAATTCGCCAATCAGATTCAGGTGAAATTTGAAACTGGGAATTTCAAACTCGGTTGCCGTCGGGCCGTAGCGCAGGTTGAAGGCGCGAATCGCATTGTCTTCGCCGAGACCGAAGTGCTTGACGGGGCAATGGTTGACGTTGAGCAATGGCGCAAGATTCGCGTCATCGCCGTTTCCGAGCAAAAGGCCGTTGCGCGGAATCAAGCGGATGAAATGCATGAACGATTTTTTGATGGCGTCCAGATTTTCGAAGATATCGGCGTGATCGAATTCGAGGTTGTTGAGGACGGCGATTTCCGGCAGGTAATGAACGAACTTGCTCCGCTTATCAAAAAATGCCGTGTCATATTCGTCGCCCTCGATGATGAACCACTCGCCGCCTGCTCGCGGTTTATCGGAGTCCGTGAACCGCGCGCCCTGGCCGAAATTGTTGGGAATGCCGCCGATGAGATAACCCGGATTCAGCCCGTTGTGCTCGAACACCCACGTGAGCAGCGCCGTGGTCGTGGTCTTGCCATGCGTGCCGGCGACGACGATGGAGCGTTTGCCGCGAATGAAAAATTCCTTGAGCAATTCCGGCAGCGAGCAATAACGCAGTTTGTGGTCGAGAACAAATTCCGCTTCCGGGTTGCCGCGGGAAATCGCGTTGCCGATGACGACGAGGTCGGGCTTGTGAGCAAGGTTTCGTTCCGCATAGCCGTTCATCACCTCGATCTGTTTCGCGGCGAGGAACGTGGACATGGGCGGATAAATATTTTGGTCCGAGCCGGTGACTGCAAAACCTTTCTCTTTCATGGCCGCCGCTGCCGAGGCCATCGCGGTGCCGCAGATGCCGACGAAATGAACTGATTTGATTTCAGCGAACATTGTTTATCACTGTAGCAGCCGACGTGAGAAGGCTCACTATAATTTCAAGCAGGTCAGAGCCTCCTCACGTCGGCTGCTACGAGGTTACGATTTTAACTTCCGCTCCAGAATCTCACCGACGAGCGCCGGGTTCGCCTTGCCCTTGCTCAATTTCATCACCTGGCCTTTGAGGAAATTCAGCGCGGCGGCCTTGCCGGACTTGAAGTCCGCCACCGGGCCGGGATGGGCGGCAATGACTTCGTCGCAGAATTTTTCAATTGCACTGGTGTCGCTGACCTGTGCCAGGCCTTTTTCTTGAACAATCGCGCCGGGCGACTTGCCAGTCTCAAACATTTCGGCAAAAACCTGCTGCGCCGCCGAACTGCTGATGGTTTTGGCCTCAACGAGATTAATCAATTCCAAAAGCGCTTCCGGTTTGAACTTCAAATCCGCAAATGTGATCCTCGGCGGATCAAACGGAGGTGGTTGCATCTCCATAAATTTGTAGTGTCGAAAATCCGCCATCATCGCGCGCAAATTGTTGATGACCCAGTTCGCCACGGCTTTTGGATTTTTCGATTTCTTCGCGATTGGCTCGAAATAATTTCCGAGCGGCACATCCCACACGAACGTTTGGGCGTCGGGCGCGGGCAAACCGTAATCGCGCATGAACCGTTGCTTGCGCGCCAGCGGCAGTTCGACGACGCGCGAGTTCACTTCCGCGAGCCATTTTTCCGTCGGCTCAAACGGCATTAAGTCCGGTTCGGGGAAATAACGGTAGTCGTGCGCGTGTTCCTTTGTCCGCATTTCCTCCGTCGCGCCCGCCACGTCGTCCCAGCGGCGCGTGGACTGGACGAGCTTGCCGCCCTTATTCAGCACTTCAATCTGGCGCGGGATTTCGTATTCCAAGGCGCGGCGCACGCCGGAAAAGCTGTTCATGTTTTTGATTTCGATTTTCGCGCCTAGTTCGTTCGCGCCGACTGGGCGCACGCTCACGTTCACGTCGCAACGCACCATGCCCTTTTCCATGTCGCAATCGCTCACGCCGCCGTAAACGAGGATGTCCTTGAGCGCGTTGAGATATTCGTAAGCCATGTCGGCACTCGTGAGGTCCGGTTCGGAAACAATTTCCATGAGCGGCACGCCAGCGCGGTTGAAATCCACGCCGCTGTTGCGCTCAAAATGAAAACTTTTGCCGACGTCTTCCTCCAGATGCGCGCGGGTGATGCGCACGCGCGCAATGCCGCCGTTGAACTCGAAATCCATGTAGCCGTTGGCCGTGGAGGGCTGGTCATATTGTGTGATCTGATAATTCTTCGGCATGTCCGGGTAGAAATAATTCTTCCGGTCAAACTTCGCGCGAGCCGGAATCTGGCAATTCAGCAGCAGGCCGGTGAGCACGGTGAGCCGCAGCGCCTCCTCGTTGGCGACGGGCAGCACGCCGGGCAGGCCGAGGCAGACGGGGCAGACGTTGGTATTGGGCGGCGCGCCGAAGGCGTTGGCGCAACCGCACCACATCTTCGACTTCGTCTTGAGCTGGACGTGCGTTTCCAGGCCGATGACCGCTTCGTAGTCCATAAATGCGCAGAAAATTTAACCAGAGACGAACGCGCTTGCCACGCCGAAATAAACAAATATCGTGAGCGCGTTCCGCAACCATGAAAAAACTGATCGCCATGTCATTGCTGGCTTGCACGTGTATTTCGCTTTCGGCTGAAAATGCTTCGCGCGCGCTGCCGCGCAGCACGCCGGAGGCACAGGGCATTTCCGCCGCCGCCATTCTTGCGTTTGTCGAAGCCGCCAACGAGCCGACCAACGTCATGCACAGTTTTATGCTGGTGCGGCACGGTCAGGTTGTGGCCGAAGGCTGGTGGTCGCCCTACGGCGCGGAAATTCCGCACAAGCTGTTTTCGTTGAGCAAGAGCTTCACGTCCACCGCCGTCGGGCTGGCGATGGCCGAAGGGAAACTCAGCCTGGACGATCCGGTGCTTTCGTTTTTTCCGGAGGATGCGCCGACCGGGCCGGGCGCCAATTTGAAGGCCATGCGGGTGCGCGATTTGTTGATCATGTCCAGCGGCCAGAATTCGACCAACGTGGCCCATCTGGATGACGTGATAAAGAATTCCGTTCATTCGAATGAAAAAATAACCCGGGCGTTTCTCGCCGCGCCAGTGGAGTGCAAGCCTGGCACGTTGTTCGTTTACAACACCTCCGGCAGCTACATGCTGTCTGCCATCGTGCAAAAGGTGACGGGGATGACCGTGTTCGATTATCTCCGGCCACGGCTTTTCGAACCGCTCGGCATTGAAAATCCGACGTGGGAAACCAGCCCGCAAGGCATCTCGCTTGGCGGTCTGGGATTGAACATCCGGACGGAGGACATCGCGCGGTTCGGGCAGCTTTATTTGCAGAAAGGCAAGTGGAATGGAAGACAACTGGTGCCCGCTTCGTGGGTGGAAACCGCCACGGCGCGGCAGACTTCCAATGGCAGCGACCCGGCGAGCGATTGGGATCAGGGTTACGGCTGTCAATTCTGGCGTTGCCGGCATGGCGCTTACCGCGGCGATGGCGCTTTCGGCCAATTCTGCGTCGTGATGCCGGAACAGGATGCCGTCATCGCCATCACCGGCGGGACAAAAAACCTGCAAGCAATCCTGAATCTGGTGTGGGACAAACTGCTTCCGGCGATGCAGCCGGCGCCGCTGCCGGCCGATGCTGAATCGGACCAAAGACTCGAACGCACACTGGCCGGTCTGACGTTGCACCAACCGCAAGGGGCAGCCACGACCGCCACGGCCGCGCAAGTATCAGGCAGGACTTATCTATTTCCAACCAACGCCCAGAACATTGACGCATTGACGTTCGATTTCAAGGGACAGGACGCAAACCTTGTGGCGCGCAGCCTGGGCCGGGAACATCGCATCGCCTGCGGTTCAGGCGTCTGGAAAAAGGGACAGACGGCATTTGTCGCCGGAGCGGACTGGCGGGTTGCGGGGCCGGTCGAACAGCCCGTTGCCGCCAGCGGCGCCTGGACGCCGGACGACACCTACACGGTGAAACTTGCCTATTATGAAACGCCGCTGGCCATCACGCTCACCTGCCGTTTCGCCGGAGATCGGGTGTTGTTGCTCAACGTCGAATACAGCGTGGAATTTGCTCCAACCAATCCGCCGCTTTTGGTCGGAGACGCCCGCTAAACCCGCCACCACTTCGCGTCTTTCAACTTCATCCGGAGTTGAGCGGACGTTACTGGTCCGACGACCGTTTCAAAGTCTATGTTCGCGCGGGGCATTGAACCAGGGATGGACGTGGATGCACACGGATTTTTCAGTTCATTCGCTGGCCGCACCGCAAAGCACGAACATCAAAATAGCTGAGGCCGTGCCGTCCATCGTCGGCTCGTTCGACGAGTAATCATGAAAGTCGTCGTGATAAACCGCCGGACCTTGAAACTCCGCCAGCGGGTCCGGCTCACGGATGGTCACGCCCTTGAGCGATTTGAAAATGCGCTCGTAAACCGGTCCATCCACGAGGCCGCCGCGCACGGGGCGTTTCAGCAATTGCACCGTCATCAGGTGAACATCGCGCGGAAACACGGCGCCAATTTCGGTGAACATCGTGGTGCCCCACGGATTGCGACCGAGCAACCAGTCGCGCTGCTTCACGGCGAATTCGTGATAACGCAGGTCGCCGGTCATTCGCTCGTAAAGCAGGCATTGCGTGACGAGCGCCACGACCAGATTGTCCGAGCACCAGATGAACGGCACGCCGACGCGATACGGATTTTTTTCTCCGGCGCGCACGCAGCGCTCGATGCCGTTTCGATAATAGCCCGCGAGAAGTTTTTGGAAGTCGCGATCCACGAGATCATAGAGCCGGAAGTGGCCGACATTCACGAACGGGTAATACTGGTAATGCCCGGTCTGCTCTTTGCCCATCCAGCTTTCATCCGCCGCGAGTTTGGCGTATCGTTTCGCTTCGTCGAGATAGCGGCGTTTGCCCGTTGCGCGAAAAAGCTCCGCCGCACCCCATTCCATGTCGTCGGCCCAGGTCGTTTCCTCGTAGCGATACGGCGAACCGTAGGAATTGCCCTGCTGCACGCCTTCCTTGGCGCGACCGAGTTCATAAACTTCTTTGCCCGCTTGCAGACAGCGGGCGGCAAAAGCTTTTTGCTGCGGATCGTCTCTCCAAATTTGAAACGCGAGCGCCGTCGCGGCAGCATAGCGGCCCGCAAGATTTGCGACCCCTGTGGATGCGCTTTTGTATTGTTTCAAACCTTGCGGCTGGCCATCAGCGAAATACACGACGCGCGGGCCGCCCTTGCCCCAGCCGTAATCAACCGGGTCTTCCTGCGGCAAACGCCAGCCCGCGTGATCGCGATCATCGGCGACTTGATGATAAAGCTGGTCGGGCGCGGGATGCAACTTGAGCATCCAATCGAGTCCCCAGCGCGCTTCGTCAAGCAGGTCAGGGATTCCATTTGTTCCCGGCAGGCCGAGTGCCGTGAATTCATCGGCTAATTGCGGCGGAACAACCATTCGGTGGAGCTTTTCGCTGTAACGAGGTTGGGGGCTGAGTTCGTAGGCCAGAAGCATCTGCGCCGTGGCGTTTCCGGATGTGAGCAAATATTTCAGCAGGTCGCCGGCGTCATGCCAGCCACCGGTTGCGTCCATGGGTGTGCCGTTGGTCTCTGGACCATAAGCCGTGCGGCCGTCGAGTTGATGACAGTTCGTGCCGAGCCATGGATTGTAGCCGCAGCGCTGCTCACGCATAAACTCCAGCAATTCATCCGGCAACGCTGCCAGCGGGCGCGGGCCGATGGCGAATGGCAGCGAAACCGCGGTGCTGCAGCGGATGAAATAATTTCCCGCCTGCTGTAACGACGAAAAATCCAGGTCCGCATGATTCGTGAACTGTCCCCATGTCACGCCGGAAATCGGTTTTGTCCGTCCCGTGAAAACAACTTTTTGCGACACTGCCTCCACGACTGAAAATTTCTCCGGCAGCGCGGATTTTGAAAACGCCACCGCTGATTTTGGCGCGCGCGCGCCGTAGCCGACCTGATTCGCGCGGACGTGGATTGGCCAGCGGTTTTCCAGCAATTCATCCACGCGCACGAAGGCGTAGCCCCTGCCCGCGAGAAAATCCAGCAGATCGCCGAAGCGGTTCGCAAACTTGTCCGTGCGACCCGGCCCGCTGCCGAGGTGCAGCAGCAAAATGAATCCATTCAGCCCATGCGGGTCTTCGCGCTCCCGGTTCACGATGCTGTCGAAGATGGCCTGCGATGAGACGAAATTGGTGTCCGTCTCGCCCGTGTAATCCGCATTGGCACGTGTGCCCGGCGTGAAGTTCACCAGGGTCAAGCCCCGCTCCGCGCTCCAGCGGGCGATGTCTCCGTTGACTTGCTCGAACGGCGGCAGAAAATAGCGCGCTTCCGCGCGGTTCACTCCGCAAGCCGCGAGTTTTTCCAGATTCGCAGCCAGGTCGGCGCGAAATTCCGCGCGTGTCACCAGTGTTTTCTCCGGCCTGTCCTGATCGCAGTAAAGCAAGTGCTTGTCCGAGTGCGGGCCGACATAATTTCCCGCCGCCACCATCCGGCGGACGAGTGGCGCGAACTGGCGGTTCGTCAGAAAATCGCCCGTGAGAAAAAACGAGGCCTGTGCGTCATGCCGCGCCAATGCGTTCAAAATGATCTCGCCGCCCTCGGCAAAGGAATGTCCCGTGAACACCAGCGCGATGCGCTTTTCCCCGACCGGTCCGCGGATAATGCCGCCATCCACGAGCAGGCAGCCCGCGGCATTCGTCGCCGCCGACAATTCCGAGGCCGAAACCAGCAAGGCCAGCCCGCACAGAATGCGCCGGACGTTCATCATGAAACCATCTTTGCCAAAACCTGCCGTTGAGCGAGAAAAATTTGGCAGCCGATATGGTCACGCCGCGGCCGGATTTGCGCCGG
>Ga0181523_10000978_pt1 | contig 31775 bp, 22 predicted proteins | sample PEATcosm2014_Bin_43_FD_119752 | JGI IMG/M metagenome (GOLD analysis project Ga0181523, IMG submission 119752) | Peatland microbial communities from MTU Mesocosm Facility, Houghton, MI, USA - PEATcosm2014_Bin05_30_metaG | ecosystem: Environmental > Terrestrial > Soil > Wetlands > Peat | place... | reverse complement strand
CATCTTCATGCGGTCATTCCCTTGCGGCTCTTCCCGGCCGCTTTCAGGCAAAAAAGCCGGCGCATTCGCCGTCGCGCGATGCACGTCATACAATCCTTTTTGGCGCAAACCGCCGTCTGGCATACCGCATGTTTATGCGGATGCACGGGGAGCGAATAGATGCTATAAGTCAGCCTTACAACGTTAAAAAGTCCAGAAAGCAACTGAAAAAAACTATTGCCATGCAACGTGCCGCGTCAACCAAGTCCGCCGCTGTCGGGTTGGATTCCATTCTGATTGTCGAATCCGGCGACGCAATCCAGGCCGCGGCCCGGTCGCGGGGCGCGTGGCTGGCAGTTCGAAGGATGCACTCTTCCAATCGTCCGATCCTGATGAAAAAAACCTGAAGTATGAAAGCTTTAATCCAATATTCCACCCTGCTCAACCTGCGGCGGGCATTGGCCGCACTGACGATAATTGTATTTTTGGCGGCTCTCGCGCCGCCGCGCGCGAATGCCGCCGCCACCGCCAGCGACAACGCATGCAATGATAACGGCGCGAATGGCACTAACGGTGGCAGCGGTTTTGGCGCCTGGTCAGTTACCATCGCGACCGGAGGGGGCACTTATACAACCACGGACACGACGATCAATGGCAATGGTTGCAGCACCGCGTGGGGCATTTATACCGGGACCAACACCAGCACCGCCACCAGCTCCGCGCGTCCGTTCACCAGCGCCAACGGTTCAAGCGTCCTGCAGGCCGGCCAGACAATCACCGCTGACATGCATAATGGCGGCGTCCAAACCGGCGGCTCCGAAGGATTGACACTATACAACGCAAACAGCCAGTTGGTTTTTGAGTTGCATTACAACGGAAATGACGCCTGGTATATTGTTGACAAAAATGGAACAACAAAGCAATCCTCGATACCCTACGCCGGCAGCGGCATGCGTGTCACATTCACGCTGACGTCCGCCTCGAACTACTCGATGACGGTCAAAGAGCCGGGGGTGGGCGCTCAAACAACTTACGGTCCATTCACCGGCTCGCTGGCGAACCCCGCCAACGGCCAGTCCATTACACAGATGCGGTTTTATACGTTCGACATCGGTTCCGGCAATAATCTTCAATTCAACAACATTGGCGTCAGCTGCCCGACACCCACGGTAACGACGCAACCGGGTTCGACGGCAGTTTGCTCGGGTGCGACGGCTTCATTTACAGCGGCGTCCACCAACGCATCAAGCCCTGCTTTTCAGTGGCAAGTCAGCACAAACAGCGGCTCCACCTGGAACAACGTCAGCTCCGGCAGCGGAGGCGCCACGGCCAACTACACCACGGCGGCGACAACTTCAGCCATGAACGGCTATGAATATCGTTGTGTGGTGACGGACGCCTGCGGCACGGCCGTTGATTCATCGGCAGCCACCCTGACTGTCAATACCACTCCGAGCATCACCACCACGAACCTGCCCGCTTTGACAATCGGCTCTCCCTATAGCCAGACGGTCTCGGCCACTGGCGGCAGCGGTTATACCTGGTCCATCAGCGCGGGCGCCCTCCCGTCCACGTTGACCATCAACTCTTCGAATGGAGTGATTTCTGGAACTTACAATGGTCACGGCGGCACGGCCAATTTCACGGTTGAAGTCACGACAAGCTCAGGGTGTTCCACCACACAGGCTTTATCCATCGCGGAAGATTGTTCCGCTTCAATTACCCTCTCGCCAACATCCCTGCCCAATGGCACGGTGGCCGCGTCTTATGGCACCCAGACGCTCAGCGGCAACGGCGGCGCCACTCCCTACACCTTTGCCGTGACCGTTGGCGCTCTGCCGGCCGGACTGTCGCTCAATACCAACACCGGCGCGATCACGGGCACGCCGACATCGGATGCCTCGAAAACCTTTACGGTGACAGCCACCGACAATAACGGCTGTATTGGCACCCAGTTCTACACCGTGACGCCCGCCTGCCCGGCGATTACCGTGTCGGGCGCTCCACCGTCCGGGACAACGGGAACGGCCTACTCCAGCACGACCTTCACGGCCAGCGGCGCCAACGGCTCTTACACGTTCAGCAAGACCAGCGGCACGCTGCCGGCCGGTCTGGCCCTCTCCTCCGGTGGTGTGCTTTCGGGCACGCCAACCGCGGCGGGAACTTACGGTTTTACGGTAACGGCGACGGATACATCGGGATGCACGGGCAGTAAGTCCAACTCTGTCACGATTAGCTGCCCGACGATCTCGGTATCGCCGGCGAGTCTGCCAAGCGAAGTGATCAACGCGGCCTACACCACGACCGTTACATCCAGTGGCGGCTCGGGGGCATCCACCTTCACCGTCGGCAGCGGGTTGCCGACGGGTCTGAGTCTTTCCACAAATGGAGTGCTCTCGGGCACGCCGACGGTGGCGGGTGGTTATTCGTTCACGATCACAGCAACCGACACAAACGGATGCATGGGCAGCACGGCTTATAGCGTGACGGTGACGGGCGCGGCGCCAGTCATCACCACCAACCCGCAGCCGCAGACGGCGTGCAACGGTTCGTCAGCGACCTTCACGGTGGCGGCCTCCGGCACCGACTCCTACGCTTGGTACAAGCACGCGAATGCGGGTTGGGGAAGCGCGTGGACCGGAAGCGGAAGCGGGACCATCTTCCTGAGCAGTTCCACCGACAACAACAACGGGGCGTCAAACTGCGATAGTTTCAGCAGTTTCGGCGATATCAACACGCCGGGCGGCAGCTCCTGGGGTCTCTACGGCGGCACCAATGGTGACGAGACTGTAGTCCGCACGTTCCCCGCCGCCCTGACCAGCGGCCAGGTATTCCAAATTGACATGGATAATGGCTTCGTGAACACTGGTGTGCAGGTAGGGTTTAGCCTGCACAATTCCAACAACAACCCGTTGTTCTCGTTCTATTTCCAGGGCGGCGGAACTGAATACGTTTACTACGACGGCTCCGCCCATACCACCAGCGTCGGCTACACGGCAACCGGGTTGCGGATCCAGGTGATTGTGGGAACAGGCAATCCTGCAAGCTATTCGTTGCTGATAACTCCTTGCGGCGGCAGCACCGTCGAATACTCGGGCGCTTTTGCGACGACGGGCGCTCCCGACTCAGTGGTGTTGTTTAATCACAACACCAGCGGCGGCGTTAATTACAACCTTTATTTCAACAGCATGTATGCCGGCTCTGCCTATGATAACGCCGACAACTATTCCGGCGGCTGGAGCGGCTCGGACAAGGGCGATGCTTCGCCGATTAGCGGCGCGACCAACGCCACTTATACCACCTCCACAGGCAATAACGGCGATCGCTATTATGCCATTGCCTCCAACAGCGCGGGCGATGCGGCTTCCACCACTGCGCTGCTGACCGTTAACCCATTGCCGACGGTGAGCGTGAACTCGGCGACAGTGTGCGCGGGCGGTTCGGCGACTTTGACAGCGACGACCAGCGCCAGCAGTCCGGGTTATTTGTGGAGTCCGGGCGGGGCGACCACGTCCTCGATCACGGTGTCGCCAGCCTCGACGACGACCTACACGGTGACGGTGACCGATGGCACGACGGGCTGTGCCAACAGCGGTTCGGGCACCGTGACGGTCCATGCGTTGCCGACAGTGAGTGTGAACTCAGCGACGGTGTGCGCGGGCGGTTCGGCGACTTTGACGGCGACTACCAGCGCGAGCAGCCCGGGTTATTTGTGGAGTCCCGGTGGCGCGACCACGTCCTCGATCACGGTGTCGCCGGGCTCGACCACGACCTACACCGTGACGGTGACCGATGGCACGACGGGCTGTGCCAACAGCGGTTCGGGCACCGTGACGGTCAACCCATTGCCGACGGTAAGCGTGAACTCGGCGACGGTGTGCGCGGGATCTTCGGCGACTTTGACGGCGACCACCAGCGCCAGCAGTCCGGGTTATTTGTGGAGTCCGGGCGGGGCGACCACGTCCTCGATCACGGTGTCGCCAGCCTCGACGACGACCTACACGGTGACAGTGACCGATGGCACGACAGGTTGCGCCAACAGCGGTTCGGGCACGGTGACGGTCAATCCGCAGCCAGTGCTGACGCTGGACATCACCAATCAGGCCGTCTGTGCGGGCTCGGAGGTTACCTGGACGGTGGGCGCCACTGGCAGCGGCTTGAGCTACCAATGGCAGCGGGATGGGACCAACCTGGTGGAAGGCTCGGGCAACTTCACGGGCACGACCAATGCGACCCTGACCAATGCCGCGGTGGCTGCGGTGGATGCGCAAGACACCAATACACTCGGGCAGGGCTATCTCTGCGTCGTGAGCATTGGCAGTTGCAGCGTCAGTTCGACCCTGGTTTCGCTGACGGTCAATCCGTTGCCAACGGTGAGCGTGAACTCGGCGACGGTCTGCGCGGGATCTTCGGCGACTTTGACGGCGACCACCAGTGCGAGCAATCCAAGTTATCTTTGGAGTGACAGTGAGACGACGGCATCGATCACGGTGTCGCCGGCTACGACGACGACCTACACGGTGACGGTGACTGATGGCACGACGGGTTGTGCCAACAGCGGTTCGGGCACCGTGACGGTCAACCCATTGCCGACGGTGAGCGTGAACTCGGCGACGGTGTGCGCGGGATCTTCGGCAACTTTGACGGCGACCACCAGTGCCGGCAGTCCAGGTTATTTGTGGAGTCCGGGCGGGGCGACCACGTCCTCGATCACGGTGTCGCCAGCCTCGATAACGACCTACACGGTGACGGTGACCGATGGCACGACGGGCTGTGCCAACAGCGGTTCGGGCACCGTGACGGTCCATGCGTTGCCGACAGTGAGTGTGAACTCGGCGACGGTGTGCGCGGGATCTTCGGCGACTTTGACGGCGACCACCAGCGCCAGCAGTCCGGGTTATTTGTGGAGTCCGGGCGGGGCGACCGCGTCCTCGATCACGGTGTCGCCAGCCTCGACGACGACCTACACGGTGACAGTGACCGATGGCACGACGGGTTGTGCCAACAGCGGTTCGGGCACCGTGACGGTCAACTCATTGCCGACGATCACATTGGGGGCCAGTCCGGTTTTGACTTATTACAGTTCGACAAACGCAAACTTGCCCTATACCGCAACGTCGGGCAGCCCGGACGGATACAGTATTACTTACGATTCCATCGCCCAGGCGGCGGGCTTTTCGAATGTGGCGCTGACCTCCCTGCCCGCCAGCCCGATCACGCTTACGGTGCCGATTGCAGCAGGGACCAACGCCTATAACGGCACGCTGACGGTCAACTATAGTTCCACAGGCTGCAACAGCACAAACTATGCGTTCACCGTAACGGTGACCAACGCCCTTTCGACCAATGTCGTGTCTTCCTCAGCCAACCCGGCTGATTCAGGAAGCAACGTCACGTTCATCGCCGCGGTGAGCACACTGGCTCCGAGCCTGGCCGTGCCAGGCGGCACAGTGCAGTTCCAAATAGACGGCTCCCCGTTTGGCAGCCCGGCCACGCTGAGCAATGGCGTGGCCGTCAGCGCCGGCATTAATTCGCTCTCGCGCGGCTACCATACCAATGAGGCCGATTATGCGGGCGACACCAACGTCGTTGGCAGCACCAACACCCTGGTCGAATTGATCGATACGCCGCCGGTGGCCGGTCTGGCCATCTTCAGCCGTTCGCCGGACCTTGGTCTGATCATTGCGATCAGCGATTTGTTGACCAACGCCACCGACGTATATGACGACATCCTTTCATTGGTGGCGGTCAGCGCCACCAGCACCAATGGCGCCGCCATTTACACCAATGACACGTTTATCTTTTACAGTCCGCCCGCCATCAACGGCAATGTGACGGACAGTTTCAGTTACACGGTGGCAGACACCTATGGCATCACCGACACCGGCACGGTGATGGTGACGATCCAGTCCAATAATGGCCCCTCGGTGAACATCACCGGCATAAGCACCAATGGCAATGGGACGGTGACGATTGATTTTGCCGGGATACCCGGAGTCGATTACCTGATTCAAGCCACCCCCAGCTTGAGTTCGCCGATCATTTGGACGACCTTGAGCACGAATATGGCGGGGACGAACGGCCTGTTTCAATACACCGACCTGAATGCCACGAATTACAGCAGCCGCTTTTACCGTACTGCCACACAATAAATGACCATGAAAACTCCCAAATTCATTCTAGCCTTGTTGTTGGGCTGTTCGGTTAACGCGCGGGCCAGCCTGTATATTAATTCTTTCAGCAGCGGTTTTGCCAATGGCGGCAAAGTTCCCGAAGGCAGTCTCTCTGGCTGGAGCAAGTCGGAAACGCTGAGCGGAGAATTGGGCCCCATCACCAGTGTTACGGTGAATCTGGACATCACCGGTGGTTACAATGGCAGTTTGTACGCGTATTTGACTTACGACGGCGTATTGGTGAACTTGCTGAACCGCGTGGGGGTCGGCTCCGCCACGCACGGCAGCAGTCCATTCGGCTACGGGAATTCGGGTTTCGACATCACCTTCAGTTCCGCCGCCGCCGCCAACGTGCATTTTTATCAAACCGTTCCCGGCTACAACATCAATGGCAACGGCCAACTGACCGGGACCTGGCAGCCGGATGGGAGCGCGATTAGTCCGCTGTCCGCGCCGTCGAAATTCGACTCGAGTCCGGGCGCGCAGAACCTGAATTCATTCGCGGGATTGGACCCCAACGGGACTTGGACGCTGTATTTGGCGGACGTGGTGTCGGGAGGGGGCCAAAGCCAAATCGACAATTTTGCTTTGGACATCACGACGGCGCCCGTGTTGGTGCCCGAGCCGGGGGGGCTGTTGGCGGGACTTTTTCTACTGGGAACCCTCTTGCGGAAAGACCGGGTGCGGAAGGGTGGCCATTACGCATAATCGCAGGCACAATTCACTTTCCCGGCAAGTGCCCGATCACCCTCTGATCGGCCATGCATATCATCCAGTTCAGGCCGTTTGCGGTGCGTGCCAGGGGCGGGCGGGGAGGGTTTTTGCGACGGCCCACAAGGCGGGCAAGGCCAGCCGGCCGCCGATGAACTGCCGTACCAGGTGGCGGGTTTGGGTGTTGGCGGTGGTAAATTGGATGGTAAGCGGCTTTTCAATTTCGGTCTGCAATGCCTGCGTGAAAGCTTGATGCAGTCCGCTGATGGGCAGGTTCACGCGCAATGAGGCCGCCGGCGAAGTTGGCCAACGCCTGGGAGTTGCCGCTGTTGTTGAAACGCGTTGTTGCGGGAAAAAGTTTGGGCTGGTTAGTCCCGTCATGATTTGATAAGCTTCCCTCCGATGTAAAAACAACAAGGACTTCACTCCCGATTATGCGCAACGCCCCCGGCCTCGCCGCAGCCATCACGTCCGATGGTTCGCCAAATCCATTGGCTTGGTTCGCCGGCATGATCGATCATTGCCATGCTTTCGCGGAAGCGGCCAAGGCGCAGGGCCGGCCCGTCGTGGGCATCATGTGCGAATTTACGCCGCGCGAAATCATCCTCGCCGCTGGCGCCGTGCCGGTCTGCCTTTGCGGTGGATCTGCGGCCGCCATCCCCCCGGCGGAGCAATTCCTTCCGCCCAACCTGTGTCCGCTGATCAAGTCCACTTTCGGTTATCACGTCACCGGGAACAATCCGTTTCTCAATTGGGCGGATTTGATCGTCGCCGAGACGACCTGCGACGGAAAAAAGAAAATGTTCGAGCTGATGGGCGCCACCAAACCGATGCATGTGCTCGAACTGCCGCACAAGGCTGAGGACGCCGACGCGCTGGAACATTGGACGCGGGAGGTGCGCAAGTTCAAGGAGCATATCGAACAACGGTTTCAAACGCGCATCACGGACGAGAAACTCCGCCACGCAGCCCGCCTGATGAACCGCGAACGCGCTTTACGCCGGCAGTTGGCTGATTTGATGGCCCGCGACCAGCCCCCGCTCACCGGACGGCAGTTGATCGGGTTCAAAAGCATCATTTCGGGCATCGAAGCGGACCTTCACCAGTATGAACGGGCCATCCAGATGTTCGGCGACAACACCGGTTCCCCGTCACCCAGCCGGGCGAAAATCCGCGTTCTGCTCACGGGCGTGCCGATGGTCCACGGCGCGGAGCGGGTCTTGGAATTGATCGAGGACGCCGGCTCAGTGGTGGTCGCCATGGAAAACTGCACCGGCCTCAAACCGATTCTCGACGATGTGGATTTGGACGAGCCGGATGTTCTTCGCGCCATCGCGCGAAAATACCACCATCTGCCCTGTTCGGTTATGACACCGAACACCCGGCGTTTCCAAATGCTTCGCTCGCTCGCGGCGAAATTCCGTCCGCACTGCGTCATCGAGCTTGTCTGGCAGGCGTGCCTGACCTATGACGTTGAGTCATATCATGTGCGCAAACTTGCCGGGGAGGAACTTCACCTTCCCTACTTGAAAATCACGACGGATTATTCGCCGTCGGACTCGGTTCGAATTTCGGCGCGTGTCGAAGCCCTGTTTGAAACCATCCGCGCCAGACTCCAATGAATTCATTCGGAAGATAAAACCCCAAATCAACATATGAAATCAGCGCCGCAAATTCACTTGTCCGATGTCCAGGCAGTATATTCAGGGCCGGAAGGCCGGCTTTGGGAACTGCTCATGGGCGAACAGATCCACATCGGCGGCTTCCAATCCTCGATGGACCTCGCCCAACGCGCGGGCATCCCCGCCGGCGGGCAGGGCGTTGACCTCTGCTGCTGCACCGGCGCGGGCATGAGATTTTTGACGCGCTTCCTCAACGTGGCGCGCATGACCGGCGTGGACGCCACGCCCGCCATGCTCAAACTGGGCCGCCGCCGCTGCGCCGATGAAGGTCTCTCGGAAAAAATCTCATTCGTCAAGGGCAACGCCTGCGCGACCCGACTGCCGTCCGGCCAGTTCGATTTTGTCTGGGGCGAAGACGCTTGGTGCTACGTCGAGGACAAGACGAAATTAATCGCCGAAGCGGCCCGCCTGATCAAGCCGCAAGGCAAGATTGTGTTCACCGACTGGATGGAAGGCCCCGCCGGATTGACCGATGCCGACGCCGGTCGTTTTCTTGGTTTCATGAAATTTCCCAACGTGCTCACCCTCCAAGAATACCAGTCGCTGCTCCAGGCCAGCGGCTGCCCCGTGCGTGTCGCGCAGGATACCGGGCGCTTTGCCGTCTTCATGCCGCTTTACCTCGACATGATCGAAAAGCAACTGACCTTCGACGCGCTGAAAATCATCGGCTTCGACACTGCCCTCGCTCAAACTCTCGTCGGTGAAATGCGTTTTATCCAATCGCTCGCCCAGGCCGGGAAGATCATCCAGGGCCTTGTCGTCGCGGAAAAAGCCGGGTAAAGCCGGCATGTAAAATGGACGTGTTCCTCACCAGCCCGTGGATTCCCGCCGAATGGATTCGGGCGCACGGGCTGCAGCCGCGCGGCATCTGGTCGGCGGAAAATTTCCAGCACGGCGCCTGCCCGCTTTCCGCCGGCGTCTGCGCGTTTGCGGAGGCCGCGCTTCGGTTTGCCGATGCGACGGCGGATTCCGCCGTGATTTTTTCCACGGCTTGCGACCAGATGCGCCGCGGCTTTGACGCGGCGATTTTCCGCGGACAGCGCCGCGCATTTTTATTCAACCTGCCGGCCACGTGGCGGACGGCGGCGGCCGGGCAAATATTCCGCTCCGAACTGGAGCGGCTGGGGCAATTTCTTTTGGCGATTGGCGGCCGCGCGCCACTGCCGGAAATGTTGCGGCAGGACATGTTGCATTCCAGCCGGACGCGAAAGCGTTTGCTCGAATCAGCCTCCGCCAGTTCTCCGCGCGGGTTTGCCGAAGCCGTGGCGCGATTTCACTGGGACGGCTCTTTCTCGCCGCCCCAGCTGGCCGCGCCGGCAAATCAAGTCCCGCTCGCCCTTGTCGGCGGGCCGTTTCTCGCGCCGCACTGGAAATGGCTGGACGAATTGGAAGCCGCCGGCGGACGCGTCGCGCTGAACGGCACCGAAATGAGCGAACGCAGCCTGTCTCCGGCGTTTGAATTTGAAACCGGCGCAAGCGATCCATTCGACGCCCTCGTCCGCGGCTACTGCGACAACATCATTGGCGTCTTTCAGCGGCCGAACACGCGGCTGTATTCCTGGCTGAAGCCGCGGCTCGAGGCCCGCCGCGTGCGCGGCATCGTGCTCTGGCATTTCACAGGCTGCGATCTTTGGCGGGCCGAAGCGCAGACCTTGCGGGAAACTTTTGGCCTGCCGGTTTTGCTGCTCGAAGCCGGCGCGGAACCGGGCGCCGGGCCGCGCGAACTCAATTGCCTCCAGGCTTTTGTGGAAATGCTCAGATGAACACTTCGCCGCGCAAGTTGAGCCTGGACGAATGGGACGACCGCTACGAGCAACTCCGGCGGGACGGACTGCGCGAACCCGGTTACGGCGGGCGGCTGCGGCGTCATGTCGTCCGCGAAAAGGATTTTCGGCTGCAACAGTTGCAGTTCGACAGCTCGCCCGCCGCGCTGCGGCTCTGGAATTTTCTCCTGACGGAAAACGAGCGCCTTCATCAGGCCCGCGCCATGGGCCACAAAATTGTCGGCACGATGAAGGACCTCGGCACCGTGCCGGTCATGGCCTGTGCGCTGCCGGGCGTGCGGGCGTTCTATCCGGACGGCGCGTGGTGGACGCCGTGCCTCATGGAATGCAGCGACAAGCTGCTGCAGCAGGCGGAAATGATGGGCATTGACGCCTCGTTTTGTCCGGTGCGCGCGATGCTGCCGGCCTTCGAGAATGGCGGGCATTTCCCGGAGCCGGATTTGCTGGTGTGCAGCACCGGCGCCATCTGTGATGATTTTTCCGCCATTGCGCAACGACTGGAACATCTCGGCCATTCCATTCTCTGGTGGGAAATTCCGCGCCGGCGCCAGCCCGCGTTGGGCGAAACGGCCTGCGCGCTGCCGGGCCATCTCGCCGCGCCGAAAATTCAAGTGGACTGCGTGCGGACAGAATTGCAGCGCGTTGGCAACGCGCTGGGCGAACTGGCCGGAAGAACTTTGGACGATGACTGTCTGGCGGCTGGCATTCGCGCGGCGAATCAAGCGCGCCGGCTGCTGGACTCATTGCGCCGGGCCGTTTATTCCGCGCCCGCCGCGCCGCTGCCCGCCCTGGAAATGCTTGTGGCGGAAATGCTTGCCCTTCATTTCTGCTCCGACCGCGGGGAGGCCATCGCCGTGCTCGATGGCTTGCTGGCCGAGGTCCAATCGCGCGTGCAGCGCAACCAGTTTGTCGTCAGCGCCCGGGCTGTGCGGATTTTCTGGGTGAATCCGGTCGCGGATTTGCGCGCGATGAACTTGTTGGAAGAACTCGGCGGACGCCTGTGCGGGTCGGATTACATGTTCACCCACGCGCTGGATTTGATTCCCGAAAATCTGCCGCCGCTGGAGGCGCTGGCCCGCACCGCTCTGGCCGATCCGATGGTTGGCCCGACAGCCGACCGCGCCGCGCGCATTGTCCGCGAATGCCAGGCCAACCGCGCCGAGGCCGTGGTCGTCTCGCGCATTCCCGGTGCCAGCCACTGCGCCCGCGAGGGGGAAATCATCCTCGAAATTGTGCGGCAAAAAATCGGGATTCCCGCCATCGAGCTTGAAATCCCGCCGGTTTGTGATGCCTTGCGGCCCAGCCTCGGCTCGCGCTTGCAGGCGCTGGTTGAAACCGCCCGCGCCAGGAGGACCCCATGATTTGCGCCGGCATAGACGCAGGCTCGCGCTCCATCAAGGCGGTGTTGTTCGACACCGACCGGAAACAAATCCTTGCCTCCGGCCTGACCGACCAGGGCGTGGAACAGGAACGCCTGGCGGCGGAACTTTTTCAAACACTTTTGCAGGAGGCGGGACTGGAGCGGTCGCGGATTTCCGGCGTGGTGGCCACCGGCTACGGACGCCATGCCATCCGTTTCGCCGACACCACCATCACAGAAATAACCTGCCACGCCCGCGGCGTCCACCGGCTGGCGCCGGACGCCCACACCATCATCGAGATCGGCGGACAGGACAGCAAGGTCATCAGCCTCGAAGACGGCGGGCGCGTCCGCGATTTTGCCATGAACGACCGCTGCGCGGCGGGCACCGGGCGTTTCCTGGAAATGCTCGCGGCGCGGCTGGACATGAATTGGGAAAAGCTGGCGGAACTCGGACGCCAAAGCAAGGAGCCTGCGCTCATCAGCAATATATGCGTTGTCTTCGCCGAGACGGAAATCATCGGCCTGCTGGCTGAGGGCAAGCCGTTGCCGGACGTGGTGGCCGGCGTGCAAAACGCCATTGCCACGCGTGTTTCGGCGCTGGCTGGCCGGTTCGTTTCGCCGCCGGTTTATTTCACCGGCGGCGTGGCCTTGCTGGCCGGCATGGCCCGCGCGCTGGAGGAAGTTTTGGCGTGTCCAGTCCGCGTCGCCCCGCAGCCGCAATACACCGGCGCACTCGGCGCCGCGCTCTCCGCCGCCGCGGCAAAACCGTCCGGCGGCGGCTTATGAACAGATATTGTCATTTTAAAAGGCAACCCATGTTTAGCTAAAAGCAATTCATGTCTAGCTTGGCCGCGTTTGAAGCGGCATCCTTGTCCGCGGCAGGTCAAAGCAGATATGTGCCAAATATATGCCGGATCAGAAACAGGAATTGCTTCGAGCGCTCCCAGCCATCACTGATTTGCTGAAAAGCGAAACTGCCGCCGGCTGGCTCCGGCAACATCCGCAGCCGCTCGTGACCGAATGTCTGCGGCGCGCGCTGGCCGGATTGCGGCAGCAAATCCTTAACGCCGCCGCCGGCCCCGGCGACACACAGCACATCACCGCTGAGGCGGTGCTGGCACAGGCGGAGAAGTTTCTCCAGCGCGCCACCGAACCGCGCCTGCGCGAAGCCATCAACGCCACCGGCATCATCCTTCACACCGGCCTGGGCCGCGCGGTTCTGCCGGCGGGCGTGGTGGATTCGATCATGGGCGAATTGAAGGGGTATTGCACCCTGGCCGTGGACCGCGAATCCGGCGAACGCGCGGAGCGTGATGAATTGGTGGAATACATTTTGTCGGAACTGACCGGCGCGGAGGCGGCCACGGTCGTCAATAATAATGCCGCCGCCACCATGCTCGTGCTCGCGGCGCTGGCGGCGCCAAAGGAAGTCATCGTGTCGCGCGGACAGCTCATTGAAATTGGCGGCTCGTTCCGCCTGCCGGAAGTGATGGCGCAGAGCGGCGCGCGGCTCGTCGAGGTGGGCGCGACCAACCGCACCCATCTCAAGGATTACCAGAAAGCCGTCACCGAAAACACGGCGGCCATCCTGCGGGCGCATCCCAGCAATTTTCGCGTCGTCGGTTTCACCAGCGAAGTCGCGCTGCGCGAGCTGGCGGAACTGGCCCGCGGCCGCAATTTGCTTTTGATCGATGATCTCGGCGCGGGCGCGTTGGTGGATTTGAAACCATTCGGCCTCCCCCACGAGCCGACCGTGCGCGAATCCATCGAAGCCGGCGCGGACGTCGTCCTGTTCAGCGGCGACAAACTCATTGGCGCCGGCCAGTGCGGCGTGATCGTGGGACGAAAGGTCTTGATTGAAAAACTCCGCCAGCATCCGCTGATGCGCGCCGTCCGCGTGGACAAAATCTGCCTGATGGTTCTGGAGCGGACGTTGCAACTGTTCCGCGATCCGGCACGGCTGCCGCGCGAACATCCGACCTACCGCATGATCAGCACGCCGCCGGACGCGTTGAAATCGCGCGCCAAAAAACTCGCGCGCCTGATTTCCGCCGAAGCCCCCAAAGCCGCAATTACAATCGCCGAAAGCCAGGCTTTCCTCGGCAGCGGCTCGTTGCCGACGGAGGCGATTCCCAGTTTTATCGTGACGGTTTCCCTGCCGGAAATGAGCGTCTCCGAACTGGCGCGGCGGCTGCGGTTGGATCGCGCCGCCGTTTTTGGCCGCATCGAAAACGACCGGGTCTGCCTGGATGTCCGCACTTTGACCGACGAACAAGTGCCGGACGTCGCCGCCGCGTTGGGCCGTGTTGTCGTATGACTGCGCTGCGCCGCAACATCATGCTCGGCACCGCCGGGCACGTGGACCATGGCAAAAGCGCGCTGGTCAAGCTGCTCACCGGCTGCGAAACAGACACGCTCGCCGAGGAAAAACAGCGCGGCCTCACGATTGACCTCGGCTTCGCGCCCTGCCAGCTCGCGGACAAACGCGTGGTCGGCGTGGTGGACGTGCCCGGTCACGTGGATTTCATCCGCAACATGGTCGCCGGCGCGCACGGGATTGACGTGGTCATTTTTGTCGTCGCGGCGGACGATGGCATCATGCCGCAGACGCACGAGCATCTGCACATTCTCACGCTGATGGGTTTGCGCCACGGGCTGGTGGCGCTGACAAAAATTGATCTCGTGGACGCCGCGCGGCGGAGTGCCGTAATCCAGGATTTGCGCCGGCTGCTGGCGGAAACATTTCTGGCCAACGCTTCAATCTGTCCGGTCTCCAACATCACCGGTGAAGGCTTCGACGATTTTTTTGATGCGTTGAACCGGGCCGTGGAAGCGTGCGGCGACCGGCCTTGCGCAGGGCCTTTCCGGCTGTGGGTCGAGGATGCGTTCACCATCCGGGGCACGGGCACGGTCGTCACCGGCATTCCCACGCATGGCCGGATTCGCCCCGGCGAGAAGCTCCATCTGTTGCCCGCTGGTTTGGCCGGGCACGTCCGCCGGATGCAGGTTTACGGCCAGGACGCCACCGAAGGAAGCGCCGGCGAATGTGTCGCGCTGAACATTCCGGAACTGGACCACGAAGCCGTGCGGCGCGGCATGGCTCTGTGCGGGTCAGATTTGTTCGAGCCGGCCATGATGGCCGAAGCGGAATTGCAAATCCTGAGGTCCATCCAGGGAAAAATCGAGGACTACCTCGAAGTGCAGTTCCATGTTGGAACCGCCTCGGTCCCGGCGCGCCTTGCGATGCTGGAAAACGACGCCATGACCGGCGGGCAAAGACAATTTGTCCAGCTTCGTCTCGCCTCTCCCCTGCCGCTTGTGCCCGGCGAACGGTTTGTGGTGCGGGCCAATGTCGCGGACGCGGGCGTCAGCGGGCTGGCGACCATCGGCGGCGGTCAAATCCTCGGCTTGAGCAATGCGCGCTTGCGCCGGAAAAAACCATGGACCCTCGATCTGCTCGCCGCCCGGCGCGAGGCCGTCAATGATCCGTTGCGCTGGTGTGAACAGGTGGCGCGCGAAAGCGCATCGCCCGTCACCGTTGCCGGCCTCCAAAAGAAATGCTGGAGCCGCCCGGAGGAAATCGCCGGAGCGCTCGAACGGCTGCGCGCCGAAAACCGGGTGGTTCAGGCCCCCGGCGGCGGATGGCTTCATTGCGGGGTCATGCAAAAGATGGCGGAGAAAATTCTCCACGTCGTCCAGACTTTTCACGCTGCCAACCCGCAACGCGCCGGCATCAGCCGCGAAGAACTGCAGGCGGCGCTCAAATCCGATCCCGTTTTACTGGAAGCGGCGGCGGCATCGCTGCTTGCCTCCAGGCAACTCGAACGCAACGGCGCGCTGTGGGCGCGGGCCGGTTGGAACGCGCGGATTCCAGACCGCGACCTGCGCCTGTGCGACCAGATCGCCGCGAAATTGCAGCAAGCCGGCCGCTCCCCTCCCGGCCTGGCGGAACTGGCCGCATCCGCCAACGAGCCGCTGCCGCGCGTCGCCGCCATGGCGCGACTGCTGGCGGAACGCGGCGTGGTGGTGCGGTTGGATGACCAGATTTGGATGCACCGCGACGCCGTGGAAGCCGGCAAACAAACGGCCCTCAAGCTTTTCACCCGCGCGCCGGCCTTTTCCACGATGGAATTCCGCGATGCGCTCGGCGTCAGCCGCAAATTCGCCGTGCCGCTGGTGGATTACCTGGACAAAATCCACTTTACCGTCCGATCCGGCAACAACCGCACCCCGGGGGCGGAAGCCAAAAAACTTTTGCCATGAAAATTGATTTGGCCAAACGCCGCCGCGTGATGGAGCGGTCCCAGCTTCTGGGACATTGCATCTGCAACGTGCAACGTCCGTGCCCCTGCGATGTTCTTCGTGAGCAGAACCTCTGTCCCTGCGCTGGAGAGCGGCCCGAGGCCGTGGATATTTCACAGGTCAAATTGACGCAACTCGTGCGCAATGCCGGCTGCGCCTCGAAAATCGCGCCCGCCGACCTGGATGCGGTGCTGGGCCGGCTGCCGGCGGTGGAAGACCCGGCGGTGATTTCCGGATTGGCCGCCGCCGATGACGCGGCGATTTACCGGATTGCGGATGACCTTTACCTCGTGCAGACGGTGGACGTTTTCACGCCTTGTGTGGACGACCCGCGGCTCTTCGGCAAAATCTGCGCGGCCAATTGTCTCTCGGACATCTATGCGATGGGCGGCGAACCGCGCACGGCATTGAGCGTGCTGGCGTTTCCCTCCGAAAAATTGCCGGGCGAAATCATCCATCAGATGCTGGCCGGAGCGATGGAGATTTTCAAGCAAGCCGGCGTCGCGCTCGTCGGCGGACACAGCGTCAAGGATGATGAAATCAAACTCGGCTTTGCCATCACCGGCTTGATCAACCCCGCCGTGGCCGCCGCGCTGGAAAAACCAGGGGCCGGCGACGCGCTGGTCCTGACCAAGCCGCTCGGCACGGGTGTGCTTTCCTTTTGCCGCCAAATCGGGCGCGATTATCCGGCAGGCATGGCGGCGGCTGAACTTTCCATGACCGCCCTGAACCAGGCGGCGGCGGAGGCGATGAAGGAATCGGGCGCGTCGGCCTGCACGGACGTCACGGGCTTCGGCCTCTTCGCCCATCTGCTGCGGATGCTGCGGCCGGGCGGACTCGGCGCGGAAATTTTCGCGGAGGCGTTGCCGGCGTTCGACGGCGCGCTGGATGCCCTGCGGCAGGGCGTGATTCCGGGCGCGATTGAACGGAATCGCGAGTACGTCGGCGATGCGATTCACATTGCGCCGGGCGTGGACGAGGCGTCGGTGAGCCTGGGGTTCGACGCGCAGACTTCCGGAGGATTGCTCATCGCCGTCCCGGCGGAGCGCCTGGAAATGTTGCGGCAATCCCTGACCCGGCGCGGCGCCGGAAATTTTGTCATCGGTAAAATTATTAATGACAGCGCCGGACAGATTTTTCTTGCGCCCTCCCGCAAAACAGTGAAAATTTCACGATTCAATTCAGCCCTTCAACCACAGGAACAGGATTCCATGAAAACACAAACGAAGAATTCTCCCGCCCATCACGACGCTTGCTGCGCCGGGGCGTTCCAAAATGAAAGCCCGACCGGTTCCGCCCCCGAATCGCAAAAGGCCTTTGCCGCGCTGATGCGGTCGGTGCAATCGTCCGGCGCGCTGGATGAAAAGATGAAGGAACTCATTCTGTTCAGCCTGGTCGTGTGCAGCCGCTGCCAGCCCTGTTTCGAGGCGCATTTTCGCAAGGCGCGCGACATGGGCATCCCGCAGGCGGAACTGGACGAGGCGGCGTGGTGTGCCATCGCCCTGGGCGGCGCGCCGGTGAAGATGTTTTATCAGGAAAGCCTGGATCGGATTCAATCGGGCAAGCCGGGAAAGGCTTGACGATTTCCGCGAAACCGGAAATGTGAGGGCCATCACTCGGAGAAAGAAACGTGGCTTTTGCCAAAGCTCGATTGCCAGGGGAGCCGTGTGACAGTCACGGCAAAATTACGTGACAATCTTGCAATTTCCATTTGGACGAAAAGTCAATCTTTCGCGATGCTGCGTTGTGACGGTGGATCTTTTTGCGGCAGGGCAAAGCACGGTTCAATGGCGCCGCAAGTGGTGCATTCGAGGCAGCGGATGCAGCCGGAAACATTGACGGCCTGGTCCACTTTCACGCCCATCGAGCAGCGGCTGCGGCAGAGGTTGCATTCGACGCATTGCTGCGGATTGAACCGGAGATGAAACAGGCTGAAACGGTTGAAGAGCGCCAGGAATCCGCCCAGCGGACAGAACATCCGGCACCACGGGCGGTGAATGAAAAGCGCGACGGCAAGAAATGAAAGCAAAATGCCGGTCTTCAACCCGCTCATCAACCAGCCGTTGCCGGCCAGCAGGCTTTGCACCGAGTAAGGCACGCCGGCTTCCAGCGCGCCGGCCGGACAAAGCCGGCAGATGGAAATCACCTGCCGCTCAAACGGAATGCCTTTGTAACCCAAAATCAACGGCAGAAGAATCACCAATCCCACCAAAACGAGATAACGAATGCAGCCGGTCCAGGACGGCAGGTTGATTTTTCGGGTGGTGATTTTGCCAAGCAAGTCCTGGAGAAAACCGAAAGGACAAGCCCAGCCGCAGACGATTGAACCGCCAGCGGCGCCGACGAGCAGGAGCAAGCCGATCAACAAATACGGCACTTCCCCCACCACCGGCAGCAGCGCCGCGTAGTTGGCCATCACACCCACCGGGCAGGCGAAGGACGACAACGGGCACGAGTAACAGTGAAACACGCAGCCGGGAATGCCGTGCAGCCACCGGCCCGCCGGTGCCAGCCACACGCCAAGAAAACCGGTTTGCACCCAGGGACGCCACCGCGAGATCTTTCGTCCGAGCGCCGCCGGTTTCCATTGAGGGCAATTGGGTACAGGACATTCCATGGAGATCAGGTCGGCCACGCCATGTGGCCGGAGTTTATTTTATTCACGTCGGGCAGGGATTCTTCGCGCCGGCGTCCACGCGGATTTTCCACGGCGGCGGCTGGACATGGGCCTGTTGTTTCGCCCAGCGATCCAGCGCCTCGCCGGGATTGGCCATGTTATCCAGTTTTGGCGGCGGCAGAGGCGCAACTTGGTCCGGGTATTGCACGCCGCCGGACGAGAAAGCTTTGACCAATTGAGTTTCCCACGCGGTGTTTCCGTCCACGGTGTCCACGTTGGTCAGATGCCGCGCACCGCAAAAGGCCAGCACCGCGCCGGCCAGCACGACGGCGAATCCGGGCCAGAAATCATGGCGTTCCCGCTCGCGCAACGCGCGATCCACCGGTGGCTGTGGGACTCGTTTAAACATGCTCAATCTGTGGATTTGGGAAAATTGGCGGAGGTGGATGGGAATCGAACCCACCTGGGACTTTGTTGAGCCCCACACTGGTTTTGAAGACCAGGAGCGCCACCAGGCCGCCCCACACCTCCACCCCGGGTCACTGCGCCGCCTGCCGATGGCAGGCGTGATTCATTTCCGGCGGCCTGTATCACGCCGGTATTTTGGCAGATTGGAACGGATATTTCAATCCGAATTAATCGCGGGTTGCGAGGCGCGCGATTACTTCGCCAGTTTTTTGACCTGCGCGTCCAGCTCGTCGAGCGCGAAACCTTCCATGACGACACGATGATTGGCGTCGGCAAGGATCAGCCACGGCAATGCCGGAACCGCCAGGGCCCATTTTGATTTTTCGGATTTCTCCGTCACGCGCCCGAGCGGAAACGAAACCGGGCTGGCGCTTTTCCATTGGTTGAGTATTTCATCGCTGGTGACTGCGGCCTGAACACCCAGCACAGTGACGCCTTGCTGGCGCAGTGCAGCGGCCTGTTCATCCAACTGGTGGACGACGTGCCGCGAGGAACGCTGGCCCGCATCGAACAGGCACAACAACACCGGCTGGCTGGCGGGTGCGGCGTCACCGGCCAGATTTACGCCTGCCAAATCGGGGAGCGGACTGCCTTTGAGCGGGGCGCGATGCGGTGTCTGGCGGATATTCCCCGGCTGGGAACCCAGGGTCATCACAACGTTGGTTTCGCCCGCTTCGGCGGTGGCTTGCGCGAAAGCGCCGCCTTGGGGGGAATTGGCGAAGAGGCGAACCTGTCCTTCGCAAACCTGAAAGTGAAACCGGCCCTTGCTGTCGGTGGCCATGTTGCCGTTCGGCTGGTCTTCGCCAGAAAGATTCACATAGGCGCCCGCGACCGGCTTGTCATTTTCATTCAGCACCTGGCCGGCCAAAACACGGTCGGCGAGCTTGAGGACGAACGGCGATAATTCCTCGCGGTTTGTTTCGGAATCACCTTCAACTTGCTGCTGGCGTTGACCGTGGCCTTTGGCCGAGGCGTAAACAATGTAGTGCGCGTCCGGCGGCAGGCACTTGATTTCGTAGCGGCCTTGTGCGTCGGCCGCGGCCATTTGTTCGTCCAACTGGTCGTAGTTGTTGCCCGCCTTGAGCCACACCCCGACTTGCGCGCCGGCCAGTGGAGAGTCGTCGGCACTTCTGACCACCCCGGCCACGGTCAGGGCGGGTTTCAATTTCACATCGAGGTTCGTGGCATCCTCCGGCAACTCTTCGGTGACCGCCAGATTGCGGGCCGGGTCGCGGGCAACCAGCAGCGCGCCGCCGGACTGCATTTGCCACGGCTGGAGCGACCATGTGAGGTTGAACGCGCCGTTGGTCGCGGTCTTTGTCCAGCGTGAACCATTGAATTGATAAACCGGAAACACCGCCACCTGTGCGCCGACAACGGGTTTGCCGCTGGCATCCGTCACTGTGCCTTTGAGTTTGTGCGCGGCGGCACCCGGGGCGTTGTTGTATGTTTGACCAAGCTGCAGAACGACATTGGTGTCGCCTGCTTCGGCGGTGGTTTGAGCGAAACCGCCTGTCTGGCTGTTGGCAAAGAGGCGAACCTGCCCTTCGCAAACCTGAAAGTGAAACCGGCCCTTGCTGTCGGTGGTCGTGTTGCCGTTCGGCTGGCCTTCTCCATTAAGATTCACATTGACGCCAACAACCGGCTTGTCGTCAGCGTCAAGCACCTGGCCGGCGAGTTTGAGGTTGGCGAGTTTGAGATCAAACGGATCGAGTTCCATGCGGCCGGCCTCGGCCGGGGCATCCACATCGTTAATCGATTTCTGCCCGTAACCCGGCGCTGTGACAGAGACGCCGTATTTCCGCCCGGGCGGAATGGCGGTAATTTCAAACCGGCCAGGCGTATCGGTGCTGCGGCTCCAACCGGGGAGAAACATGCCGCGTCTGCCGGTGTGAAAGATCAGGGAGACGGTCGCGTTGGTGACAGGTTTGCCGTCGCATTCCGCCCGCCCGGCCAGCGTCAGCCCCGGCGCGAGTTTCAGATCCAGCGGGCCGGTGTCTTCGTCAATGTCCTGCGCCACGGCCAGATTGTGGTCCGCGTCCCGGACAAGAACGCAGTCCGTGGTGTCGTTTTGTCCGAATCCACGCTGGTTCCATTCCAACTCAAACTTGCCGCCGGCATCGGTCTTGACATCGCCCGCTCCGGGCCCAAAACCGCCCACGATTCTCACCCGCAATCCCGCCGCCGGCTGGCCGTCCGGCTGGCGGACAATGCCGGAAACCATTCTCGGCGCGGCGATTTCAATCTCCACGCGGTTCGTTTTGCCGGCTTCGACGCTGGCGGAATTCTGGTTCCGGCTCACGGCCATGGAGTCACGGGACACCATAAGCTGATAATCACCCGGCGGCAGCCGCAGGAGGACAATGCCGTTGCTGTCGGAACGGGCGGCGGATTGAAAATTCTGCCGGTAGGCATTCACCATGACTTGCGCCAATGGCTTGCGATCCTTTTCTCCCAGCACGGCTACCTCCAACAAGCCGCCGCGCCCCGCCGTCACTTGAATGCCACGCGTTATTTGTCCGGCTTCGACCGAAACTGGAACCGTGTCCGCGACCCATTCCTGAACGGCGTTGGTGCCGAAGACTGCATGAATTCCGTAGGAACCGGCGGCCACGTCGCTGATATGGAACGCGCCGTCCGCGCCGGATTGCACCGGCTCGCGCTCGTCAAAGCCGGAAAAGCGCAGGGCGTTTGGCTGCAATGTCAGCCGCGCGGCGGGCGGCGGCTGATTGCTCCCCGCGACGATGATTTTGCCTTCGATGCTGCCGGCTGGTTCCACGACCAATTTAATGTCTTCCTGTCCCCCGTGCCAGGGCAGCGAGTTCCAACCCGCAAAATTCTGCTCTGTTTGGCGCAGTGTCTTTCCCGGCGCCTGAACTGCAAGGGTGGCCGTGGCATTGGCTGGAAAATCTTTGATGCGAAAATGCCCGGCGGCATCCGTGCGCGCGGCAAAGCAATCGCGCGCTGGTCTGCCAGAGAGATAATTAAAACCCCGCCCTTCGCCATCCGGTGAAACTTCGCGGACGGCCATGGCCACGCAAACCCCGGCGTGGGCGACAGGTTTGTCCGTTTCATCCACCACCACGCCGGCCAGCGCCGCCGTCGGAGTCAGCGCCAAATGTTCTTCCTTGTCGCTGACAGAATTAAACTGCTGGCCCAACTGTATCCAGGCCGGGGCCAGCCCCGGCTTTCGCGCCAACAAGAATCCCGCCGCCCGCGACACTTGGAATTCAAAAGCCCCGGTGGCCTTCGTCGTGATTCGCCCTTTTAACTCCAGAGGATTCGCAAGGAACGGTTTTGTCTCGTACCGCCAATACTCCACCGTCGCGCCGGCCAGGGGATGGCCGGCGGCGTCCGTGACCGTTCCGGCACACTTGATTTTTTGCGCGGCGGCGTTCGTGCCCGCGTCCGCCGCATTTTGAACCCCCACCCGCCCCGGCGTCTGGACGCACGCGCTGACGCCCAAGAGCACCGAAGCGGCAGAAACCAGAAGGAACTGCCGTGTCGTTTTCATGCCATGATCAATTTATTCTCTTGCTTTGAGCGTCATCGGACTCGTCCGCACTTCGAACGGGCTGAAAATCTTGACGCTGCCAACCAACGGACGCTGCACATTTTTGGGCTCCCGCCATGAGAGCGAACAAACGCCGCCTCACCCAAACTCGAAACTGTTTGTGGAACACACCGACCCGTCGGCGCTGGCCAGCATCAATTTCGGCCCGCGCGGGCGCTGCCCTTCGCGCAGCATCTCGATGGATTCTTTTTGCCGGCCCTCGAAGCTGAGGCTGAACTCGACCAGACGATTGGTGCCCTCCGTCGCGTTGAGCGCGGCTTGCACCGGCTCGCCGATTTCCAGCGCGGCGGTTTTATCGGCGGCGACGTCGAAGCTGGCGGTTTTTGGGAAATTATAGCCGGAGAGCGTCCACGCCGCGCCTTTTTCATCCTTGCGGTCGATCTTCCAGTTGATGATTCGGTAATGGCCAGCCGGCAGGGAGAATTCGCCGTTCACCGGTTTGCGCACGAAATGTCCGTTCTGGCCGAACGCGGAGAATTCGGAAATGTTTGCCGGCACACGCACCTGGCCGAGTGTGACGTTCTCCGCCTTTTGCACTTTGACGAACGCGCCGTCGCGCGCGGCTTCGATGCGGAAAAACTTCCCGTCCACTTCCAGCATCCGGCCCAGAAAGCGTTCGGCGGTATTGTCGCCATCGACGTGGACGCGGTCGCTGTCGTACGGATCCGGCGCAACGTCGTTGAACGTGCCGTTGACGTTGCCGTCAATGAGTTCGATGCGCTTTTTCACGCCGTCGAAATTCACCTTGCCTTCATACCAGCCGGCGGACGAGGCCAGCAATTGCGCCGGATTCTTTTCGTATTGATAGAACCGGAACACAAGATGATAGGTAATCGGCCCGTCCTCGCCCTTGAACACAATGGGGGCCGGCGGAAAATAAGCGAAATAGGATTCCAGCCGCGCCTGGAGGGGCGTGTTGTCGTCGAGCCGGCCATCGCCCTTGCTGTCAATAAACAGCCGGTCATACGGCCCGGACTTGCGCGTGCGGTCGAGGCAGAGCCAGCGCCCGCCGGCGGGGTCCATCGGCGTAAGCCAGCGCGCGAAATACGGCGATGCGTTCAACTTGGGCAGGGCGATGCCGGGCGGCGCATTGGTGGTCAGTTTCACTTGTTGGTAGGCGCGGCCCTCGGTGCCGGTGTGGTACTCCAGCCATTGCTCAGATTGCCCGAACGCGGCGCCAGCGAGAACCATTCCGGCCAGAATTAATGTTTTGGAACGTTTCATAATGTGACAATGGGTCTTTTGTTCACCGAGTTCAAGTTTTCAATCTGGACTCCGGCAAAGGCGCAAGCAAAGGCGGCGTTTCCGGTTTGACGTGCAGCAACGCCTTGAGCCGTTCGCGATAAAATGGACTGGCCGACGACAGGATCAAGAACGGCAGCAGCATCGCGAAATGGACCGCCGCCACCGCGAGCATGACAAGAAAGAATACGTTCCACCCGATCATCCCGCCGGAAGCCCCGAACTGCAACACATAGAATGGCGCGGCGATCACCAGCCAGATAACCCCCAGCAAAATCAGCAGCCAGGTATAAAGTCCGATCTTGCGGCAATGCCCGCGGCAAATCAGTCCGCCCAGACTCAACGCCGCCGCAGTGACCAGGACGCCCGCGGCCAGCACGATGCCGGCCTGGAGAGTGTCATCTGTAATACTCCCGTTTTGTTGCGACAGAAAGGATAGCACGCTGAAACCCGCCAAGGCGAGCAGGATGAACAGAAAAGTAACGAACCGATTTGGCCGCCGGAGATAATCCGACAGGAGCCAGACCGCGGCCACACCCGCCGCCAGCGCGGTGATGGTATCCAGGAAAACATCCGTTCCCATGGGAAGGATTGCCGGCTGCCCCCGGGTCAACGCGACCACACATCCGGCTGGCAGCCAGATCCACAACGCTGCCGCGCAACGATTCGGTTTCAAGGCGAGCAATCCCAGGATGACCAGCCAGGGCAGCAACAACGGCGCCAAGTTGGGCACCGCCCAATTGTAGGTCACCGGCAGACCTTCCCGCGGACCAAGCCCGCCAAGGTCGGACGAGGTGATGATGGCCAGATTACCGCTTGCGGTCAGAGGCACTCGCCATGAGTGCGAACAGGTGTAGCCTCAGCCAAACTCAAATGTGCCGGAAGCGATTTTGTTGGCGCCTTTGTAAATCGCGAACTCCGGCGGCTTGGCGCGGCCCCGCACTGCCGTTTGGTAAACTTCACCGCCGCCGCCAGCCAGGCGATAATCCAGGCGCAAATCCTGCCCATGGCGGTTGGCGATGACGGAATTTGTCAGCGGCCCGCCCATGTGCAATACCGCTATTGTCCTGCCATCCACGGAAATCTGCCTGGCAACTTGCTGCAGGCTGGCCTTGGAGAAGGCTTCGACGCCATTTTGTTCCAGTTGAATGTCGGGCTGGATGTAAGTGCCAATCGGAACTTTCACCACGCCTGCCGGGTCATCGAGTACCACCAGATACGGCCCGCCCGTCAGAACAAGACGGTGGATGAATTGGGCGGTGACGTTTAATGCGCCCAGCGGGACGGATTGTTCCGTGAATTGGAGCGCGGGGCTGGCTTCGCCGTTTTGCGAGCGGACGATGCAGTCCACTTTATAGGCATGGCCATCCAAAAAAAGTTTCCGCGAAAAAGGAACACTGGCCAGCAAACCATCGTCCGCGCTGAACGACCGGTTTCGTTTTTCCCACGGACGCAGCAGCAGCCGGCCCTCCTCGAAGGAGCCTGGCTGGTCCACGACATTTTGGACGATGCCCACCTGCCAGTCCCGCCCTTGCAACGTCAGTTTGCCCTGCCAGAGCGAGCGCGCCATGACGTAGGCATAGACCCGCGAATTGTATTCCCAAATGTTGATGTCCGCCAGCACCCGGCACCTGCCGGAATCGATGTTGAAAAGCAGGTGGGCGTTCGTGAACATCTGGTAATAACCCGGCTCGGACGAACGCGCGACCAACACGCCGGCAGGATCGTCGGTCAAATCCCGGTTTCGATTCAGGTCGAGGCAAAGTTTTTGCGCATTGCGCTGCCAGAGAAAGGGAACGGCCTGGCTGGCATCGTCGCCAAAATTCAGAGTGCCGCGAAAGATTTTGCCCGAAAGAGCCGCCGGCTCCTTTTTGAAAGGAATGGTTTGCATCGTCAGGGAAACGCGCTGGTTGAAGACGCCATAGTGTGTTTCCTGGTAATCGAGCGAAGCCATGATCGCATTTGAGGAAGGCGGACTGGAAGGAAGAGAATCAGCCGCGCGAAGAGCATCAGCCGGACAAAGCACAACCATTAGCGCAAACGTCAACCAATCCACCCGGACGTTTCCCGGCCAGCGCCATGATAAGAACCCAGTCCTTTTCCTTGGCATTGGACACCTTATTAGCAAATCCAGAAATTTATTTCAATATAAATCTTTAAACGGCGGTCGAACAGTGCGGCGGGTGAATTCCCCGGGAATGGAGGCGAGGGTCGGAATTGGGCTGAAAACCATCGCAAACCGCAGGTAAAATACCTGGTTCTGCTGGGAAGTCAAGCCAACCCTGCATAACCGAAACCTACTCACTTCCTACTCGCGAAGTGTGCGTTTCAGTGTGCGTTGGCTTTTGTGCGACAGCGACCGTCAATGGTGTCTTCGCGGCAATCTCAACCGTGCGTCTGAGGCTGCTTCCAAATTCAGCGACGAGATATGGTGATCAGAGGCCACGACAGCATGGATTTGCCTGTGCCCGGCGGGCCAATCATCAGAATATTGTAATTCCCAGATTCTGGCACCTGCAAATATTATTCAAATTCGTCGGGCCATCAGCCGATACCCTGGTTCGCTCCTCTGAATCCGTGGCTGGAGTAATGGTTTTCAGGCCGGATGGGACTTCGGCGCAGGTCCCGCAGTTGGTGGCGCAAAGGCAAGATCTCCAGTAGCGAGATGCGGTGGGAATTCAGCCCAGCCCGGGCCAGACGTATCAGGGCAATCAGCCAACAGATCATGCGGCTGAGGATTCCGGGAAATGGCTGGGAAGCCCACCGTTTTCAGACGGGATGGAGTTTTTGCCAACGACAGGTTGGCTATCGTCGGGAATGCACTCCGGCCCCTTGAGGAATTCGAGTGCTTCCGCCAGCCGGGGAGTCCGCATCAAGTCAGACGGCATCATCAGGGACACGGCCTGAATGGCCGACCAGTCCATCAATTTTGCCAAAAGCGCAATCATTCGTTGGTCGTTTGAGGGATTTCCGCAGTGGAGTTTTCGGCCAGACGCTTGAGGACGCTTACGCAGCCACGGTTTCCATCCACCCGCACCAGGTCGCCCGTACGGATGACCCGCGTGGCTCCAGCCACATTGGTCACGGCCGGCAGACCGTATTCGCGCGCCACGATGCTGCCGTGCGAGAGCATCCCGCCTTGTTCCACAACCAAGCCGGCGGCGGCGATGAAATACGGCGACCACGCCGGATCGGTGAACGGCGCGACGAGGATCTCGCCGGAGAGAACCTGCTCGTGCTTGTCCGCGTGTAAAATCACCCGGGCGGGCCCAGTGATGACGCCGGGCGAAACCGCAATGCCTTTCAGGACTTTCGCGTTCCCGTCCACCGCGGAGCCGTCGGGCGCATTGGAAACGAACCGGCCATGCACGACCTGCGGCGGGTTAAGTTTCTGGTTCTTTTCATATTCCCGACGCCGAGACGCGATGCGCTCCCGCCAGTCAAAGGAAGGGCTGCCCGACGCCACCGCTTCCAGCTCCGAAGGTTCCAGAAAGAATATATCGTCGCGGTCCGGCAAGACGCCCTGCTTGTTGAGACGCTGGCCGAGGACCAGAAGAACGCGGCGCGCAAGGGCGAATCGCCGGATAAAGAGGCTTCTCGCCTGCTCCCGACAGACGGCCAGATCTTGCGTGCGGCGTAGCGAGTGCGTGAAGATCCAGCGTTTGATCGGATTCTTCAGCCTCGCGCCGCATTGCGCGGTCAAGCGTTCCCGTTCCTCCGCGAGCTTGCGTTGGTTTTCCAGCGGATCAAACCCGGCCGTCGAGCGCAGATAGCCGCGCACCAGCCCCAGGATATAATCGGGCGTCTCGCACCAGCGGGCGTTGAACAACTCGCCTTCGCCGCGGCAATGGTGTCCATGCTCAGTCATGAATGCGTCCCAGTCGGCCAGGAATTTTTGGCCGTGTTCAGTTCGGCCCAGCGTGGCACGAACCTCCGGCCAACCGCGGTCGGAGGCAACTACTGCCAGCGTCCCGCCGTCGGCGCGAGCCAGCGCCGCCAAGCGCCAGAGCGCTCGGCCGGCTTCCGCGTCCGGCATGCCGCCCAATGCGGCGAACAAACGGATCGGCAAACCGGCGTCGCCCAGCCAATCGCGGCAGGCTTTCTGAAATACCGCCACCGCCACCGTCTGCATGGCCCAATAGAACAAATCGAAATCTTGCAACAACTCTTGCAACCATTCCTGCGCTAATTCTGCGCAAAACCGTCTCAGCTCCGGCGTGGACATGCCCTCGACATCCCGGCACACAAGTTCGTCTGTTCGCGCCTTAAAACGCGCCATCCAAGCCGCACCATAGCGGCGGGACAACCGGGGGATGAGGCAACCGAGAAGGCGGGGCCAAGACAGAATGTATTTTGGCCAGCTAAACCCCAGGTCCGGCAGGTCTTCCGGCGGAATGGACTGCGGGCCCTGGCGATAGGCCTCCACCGACACACCGCCCCACTCCTGGGCCAAATCAGGGCTGCCCTTGAGCAGAAAGGCAAAGGATTTGACCGCAGCCAGCCCCGTGTTGACGTTGAAATAGATTCTGCCAGCCACGAGCCCCACTACCGGCGCGCGCGTGAGATCAACGCCCAGCAATGGAGATAGAAAGGTGGGGCCACAGAGGCCATTCAGAAGAAATTGCAACATGGACCACGTCATCGGTGTCACCACGTCCGGAAAAGCTTCGCCGCTGTTGACGTTGGTCCAGACCTGCCGGTCCTCCCATGTCCGGACCGAAGCTTTGGTTGTGATCGGACGGGACTGCAACAGGAACACCCCGCTTGCCCGTTGCGCCCACTCGATATCCTGCGGCGAACCAAAAAGGTGCTCGGTCCGGCGGGCGAGATCGCACAGGTTTTCGAGAGTTGCTGACGAAAGCAGCTCATTTTCAGGCGACGCCAGCACTCGTCCCGTGCGCTTTTCAACCACCATCCGCTCAGGCTGAACCGTCCCCTGCACCAGTCCTTCGCCCAAGCCGCTCACGCACTCCACGACGAACCGGTCCGTTGCTCCCGTCAGCGGATCGGCGGTGAACACCACCCCGGCATGTTCGGCGGCCACCATTTCCTGCACCAACACCGCCATCCTGACCTTCTCCGCCGGCACCCGCTGCCGCGCCAGATAAATGAGCGCCCGCTCGGAGAAAAGCGACAGCCAGCACGTCTGGATGGCAGCCAGCAACGCTTCCGCTCCGCGCACATTCAGAATGGATTCAAACTGGCCAGCAAAAGACATCCCGGCCGCGTCCTCGACGGTCGCGCTGGAACGCACGGCAAAGCTCCGTTCTTCACCCAGTTCCCGCCACGCAAACAGCGCCGCATCCTTCACCACCTCCGGCACGCGAACCTCCGCCAGGCAGGAGCGAATTTCCCGGCTCAATTCCGCGATTCGCCCAAGCTCATCACCGGAACATTGTGCCAGCAGACGGGATGAATCACTCCGCCTCGGACACGAAGCCAGGAAGAGATCGAACGCCGTCGTCGTGACACAAAAGCCGCGCGGCACCGGCAGACCAGCCGCGATTAATTTGCCCAGATTAAACGCCTTTCCGCCCACCAGCGAGCGGTAGTTGTCGCCGGCTTCTCCCAAGCAAAGCACGAGCACAGCGGCTTTGTCCGTTGCCGCCCGCACTGCGGTGTTCCGCCCGGAATTGGCTGAAGACATCTTACCTATAGTCATTCAATTTGGCCAAGGGGGGCGATCATTTGTTTTGTGTTCGAGTAGTTGTGTTATTCAATCGCGGTTCCAGCCAGCGAAGAACGCGCCCCGGCAACCCCGGCACGAACCCACAACAAAGCCCGACGTGTCCGTGCGGTAACCGCCAGATGTCTGGCTGTTCCCACGCCCGCCAGAGTTCCTCAGTATCCTCCTTCGGGCAGATCATCGAATCATGAGACGCTTCGAGCAATAATATGTTTTTTGCAGGGATGACTGGCTGGGCCGTGAGCAAATTCAGCGCCGTCAGATTCAATCCCTCGCATAGCCCGCGCACCACCGGCAATCTCGCCCGGACACGAGGCCTGACGGCCCGTTGCTCCACCCAGGGATTCATGCGCGCGCACGGCGCGCCCAGAACGACAGCCGCCAGCCGCTCGTCGCGGCACGCCACCATCCCTGCATACCATGCTCCCTGCGAATAGCCCCACAGCGCCACCGCAGGGCAACCTTCTCCCAGCAGCCACCCGGTCAAGGCACGAATTTCGGCGATCGCCTGCGCCGTTGCCTCCGCAAACTGAAGGCAATCCGAGTTGCCGAGCGTGCCCCCAAGCTGGCGGGGACGGCGTTGTAATTGGTAAGGCGCCATTAACGTAGCCACGTTAAACCCCGCCCGATTAAAGCGACGGGCCATCAATGGAAATCGGAAATGATAATCTGGATTCCCGCCGCTACCATGCAACAGAATGATCACGGGCCGCTCCTGCCAACGGCTCGCGCAACGATAGAGCCGGCCATAAACAATATTGTTCTCCGCGCAGTTGCCCGGTCGCGGCGTGGGAAAACGAAAGTCGAGAGGTCCGTTGAATTCAACCTGTGCCGGCTGGCTTTCGTCGGCAATGAACTCCGGCCCTTTGAGGAATTTGAGTGCTTCCTCCAGCCGGGGAGATTGCATGCAGTCAGGCGGTCGCATCACCGTTACAGCCTGAATGGCCAACCAGTCCATCAATTTTGCCAAAGGCGCGATCATACGTTGTTTTTCCGACCGGCTTCCAACCTCGGCGATAGCCAGCAAAGAACACGACGTGTCACGCCTGGCATGAACATCCAACTGATATGGCCATGCCGCAACCGCCAGATTTCCGGCTGCTTCCACGTTTGCCAGAGCTCCTCGGTGCGTTCTGCCTCCACTAATAAATCGTAGCGTCCCTGAATCAACAAAATATTTTCTTTGGGAATGACCGGCTGGCTCAACGTCAAATTCATCGGCATCTTGTCCAGTGCTTCGCGCGCTGCTTTTTGTTTTTCCAGTGCTTTGCGCATCGGCGTCCAAAGAACGCATTCACCGCGTGTCGCGCGATAATCCCGGCGCACGCCTGGCACCGCGAGAACAATCGCTTTCAGTCGTGAATCGCGCGTTACCGTCAACCCGGCGAGCCATCCGCCGAGTGAAATGCCAAATAATGCAACCGAAGGACAACCCTGGTCCAGCAGCCAGCCAGTCAGGGCGCGAATTTCAGCGACCCCTTGCCCAAATGCTTCAGCTACCCGCAGATGGTCGAATGCTTCAATACGACGGACTTGGCGTTGAAAATGGTAAGGTGCGACCAATGTCGCGGCGTTAAATCCCGCGCGATGAATCGCAGGAACCTTTAGCGGAAAACCATACCGGTGACCCAACAAATCGCCGCCGCCATGCAACAAAATGATGGTCGGGAATTTTTGCCAATCTTTTGCGCGACGATATAGGCGTCCGTGAACGATGTTGTTTTCCGCAAATTCGCACGGTCGGGGCGATTGGAATTTAAAATGGATTTTTGATTTGAATTCCAGTTCGGCAGGTTTACTTTCGGCGGGAATGAAATTCGGCCCATTTAGAAACTCAATGGCTTCAGTCAATTTTGAATCGCCCCTGGCACATTTCCGGATAGACGGGAGCATCGCGACGACTTGAAGGGAATACCAGTCAATGAATTTTGCCAATGGTGCGATCATTCGTTTGTCGTTTGAGGAGTTTTTCGACGTGCCTGCTCAACCATTTGCCGGATGACACGGACAATCAGTTCGGGTTCCTCGTAAGGAACGAGATGTCCGCTGGTGTTTGTAAAGAGGTGTTGTCCATTCGTAAGCGGTAAAGGAGCGTCCCCCTGTTGAGGCGGGCGGATTGTGATAGAATGAGCGGTTGGCTTGGTGCTGAGTCAAAATCAAGCGGCTATTTTGACTTGCGACGGATGGTCTTTCT
>Ga0181523_10000974_pt1 | contig 31792 bp, 25 predicted proteins | sample PEATcosm2014_Bin_43_FD_119752 | JGI IMG/M metagenome (GOLD analysis project Ga0181523, IMG submission 119752) | Peatland microbial communities from MTU Mesocosm Facility, Houghton, MI, USA - PEATcosm2014_Bin05_30_metaG | ecosystem: Environmental > Terrestrial > Soil > Wetlands > Peat | place... | reverse complement strand
GTGCGGGAGAAATCATGGCCACAAAATACCGAGTCATCAAAGTGAAGGGTACAAAGCCGGAAACCTTCATTGTCGTCGGCATCGATTTCGACGCAGCCGCCATCACCAGCACATCGGAAGCCATGCTGGAAACCGAAATGCGCGGCTATCTGCAAAAAGCTGGCGCCTCCGAAAAAGACATCAAGGCCTGGATCGGCCAGGCCCGCAAGTATCCCGCATAACGCCAACCTATCCAAGAATATTGACCGTGTAGACGTTGAGCGGCGCCTGCGGCGGATCAGAAAACGTCTGCAATTTGCCCGCGATGGCTGCGTAATAGTCGACGGCAGCGTCCTCCGCGGTAAACGGCCCCAGTCGCGCCGTGTAGACATTGCGTCCGGCATGGGCCGTGTCGAACGCATTCCATTCCTCTGTGCCTTGACGGCGGGTAAAGAGCTTCACTGGTTCGTCGCTGGTCTTGCCCGATACATTGATGAACATTCGAAGAGACTCGCCCGGGTGCAGTAGCGAGGGTCTGGTGGGCAGGAATAACCGCGGTGGATTCGCGCCCTCGGGCGAGATCGCAGCAGCATAGGCGCGGTCCATTTCTGTGGGCAACTCGCGCAGAAATTCCTTGATCGACAGGCGCAGCCGCTCTAGCGCGATGCGCACGAATTTATTCTGCATGGAAGCGAGTTGCCCAAGGTCGTTGCGGGTGGCCAGGATCGCCTGGAATCCCAGCATGGTCTGCCGGACGAGAGGAGCCATGGCCAGCCACAAAGGAACTCCGCGTTCGACAACGTGGGTGCGTGCTTCATCCTCTTTACCGGCGGACCGAAGCTCGACCGCATGCTTCAGAATCGCGTCCAGTTGATGAGCCGATTCGTAAGCATCGCAATAAGGAACCATAAGACCGACGAAGCCTGCAAAATAACCGATGCGTTCGCGCTCCAGTTCGGACGCCGCACGCGCGGCCAGTTCGCGGAACCGTTCCGCGGTCTTGCGCTGCGTGGCCAGCACGGCCAGTTCGGGCTCATTGCTGGCGTAGTCGAATGCTTCGTCGTAGTCGCCAGCGATTTCGATGCGATTGGCGAATCCTGACTTGTCGTAGCTGCCGAGGAAAGTGGATGAGATAGCATGGTCGCGGTCGCAATCATCGAAGAGCGTGGCCAGTTCTTCAGCGCGAGCACCCGAAGCCTGCGTTGCGCAAAATTTGCGGTAGTGGTCCGGGGCAGTGAGGTCGCGATTCCAACTGGCGCGGGCAAAATACGTCGCCGTCGGATCGACAATGCGGTGACGCCAATGAATTCCGAGCATGCCCTGGCAACCAAGATCCTGGGCGCGACGCATGTCAGTTTGAAAACGGCTGGCGCGAAACTGCGGAAACCACATCGAAGGATCATCTTCCAGCCACGGGATCGGCCAGCGCTCGCGGCTGCCCAGCTTGCCGAAAGCTTCGTGAATCGGATCCCATCCCAGGGAGTCGCTGAGCGCAGAGAAGATGATGTCCTCCGGCAGGCGCTGGTGTAGAGACTCGAAATGCCGGGTCACGCCGCCCCAACCGGCAAGCACCAGTCGCTTCGCGGGAGCGTGGCGCTGCAAAAACGCGCGCGCCTGGACGAACGGAGTCACGGAGAGTGGCACATTTTTTTCGCGGCTGTCCCAGTTCGCGCCTTCGTCCTGCCAGAGCCACACATAGTCGACCATAGGATAGCGTTCAAGAAGGTCGGCCAGGCGCCGCTCCAGAAGATCGCGCGCGGTATTGGATTCGATGAAGCCGCCGGGGTACGAGAGGGCCTCGGGGGGAAGTGCGCGCACAATCTCCGCTGGATTCTGATAGGGCTCAAAGCCAATGCCGGTGCGGATGCCGAGCTCTCCGGCGAATTGAAATGCAGCCCGCATCATGGCCGTGGTTCGGTCGGCCGTGTCCCAGGTATCAGCGGCAAGACGGGTGGCATCGGCTCCGAACGTTTCCTGGTCGAAGAATTCGGCCGCACTCATTTTGAAAGTCGAAGTGCGCTGCGGCAGATATCCCCAACTCGTAACCGTGGTGTCTTCGAGGGCAGCACGGTGTCCGCTGCCCGCGAAGTCAAACGAGAGATAAGACTCGGCGAGCGGCCCGGGATCGTTCTGCGTGTAGACGTGCATGCCGAACATGTTGAAGCGCATGCGCAGCATGGCCGCAAAATAAGCCTTGAAATCTTCCTCGTTGTAGACGCTGACGCAGTTAAGAAAATCCGGCCAGGGCAGAAGGCCGCGCACCGCGAAGTGGGGCGAAGCCGTCCAGGGCTGGCCGGGCGGCGGCAAGCGCAATGCCGGCGGGCGGTCGAGCGGCGCGGTCGTGCCATCGATGCCGAAGACCAGTCCCTGCTGTTCCAGAAAATCAAACACGGAAAACAGCAGCGCTGGTTCGCTGGCGGCGCGCAGAATCGCGCCGTGGCCACTATTCACCGCTGCGATCTCATACTCTTCGGTGCCGCGGAAGCGCGACGGATCGATCGTGAGGATGAGCAACACGGCAGCCGACGCGTCGCCACTGGTTTGTTTCCCGTCGATCTGCCTGGCCTCGGTCTGCCTGACCTCGAATGCAGGAGTGAGCATGCGAAGTCCGCTCATGAGTTCGGTGACCGCCAGCCTGGTCTTTGGAGTGCGGGGCACTTGAGCGTGGATCGCAATCTGTCCGGGCGCGACGGCTTGCGGCGTGTCGAAGCCACGGTTGAGCAAACTGGCGGCGGAGGCAAGAACGCTGGTTTTCAGAAAGTCACGCCGATCGATCATGGGTAGGGTCCTGCGCAGCAGTCTACATGGGTGCAGGGATTTCCTGGTGCGTATCGTTCAGCGTCCATGGCTGTCCGCCGGAGGCTACTTGATCTGGCGGGCAATCTCCCAGTGATGTCCGAAAGGGTCCACGACCCGGCCGACGCGCCAGCCGTGTTCCTCGACTACGGCATAGACCTGCGACGCTCCGGCTGCCAGGGCGCGGGCGAAAACCGCATCGGGATCGGCGACAGTTAGAATGATGCGGACCGAACTGCCGCCCAGAGTCTGCGGACTGAAGTTAAAATTTTCAGGAGACTCGTCACTCAACCAAAATTCCGCGCCCTCCACGGAAAGCCGCGCCACCACGCCATCACCCACCAGGCGAAACAGTTCGGTCGCTTCGAAGGCAGATTTGTAGAACTCAACGGCGCGGGCGCTGTCGCGAACGCTAAGCCAGGGCGCAATCGACGTCTTGACGGCCGCGGGATCAGTGGTCATGTGCATTCCTCAATGCAACCTCGGTCAGACGGCCGCGAAACCCGGCCTGACCCAGACAATACCAAACGGAAGCCGGCTTGTCGTGGTAGAATCCTCGAACTTCCGGCTGGACGCCGCTTTGGACGGGCTATTCCGGCCTCGAACCTCTCTCCCGGAGGCTATACCCCATGATCTCCCGTAGCATTTCTCGTTCTCTGACCTCTCGTTCCTTGTTCTCATGTCTGGCATCGTTCCTGTTAGTCGGTCTGATAGCGGTGGTTTCCATTCCGTGTGCCCTTGCGCAAGAGGCACTGCCCAACCATCTCACCAAACGCGTTGTGGGCGATTACGGATACTGGAGCAAGTATCAGACGCCGGCATACGGCGCCCCGCAGATTCCCTACCATCTGCTGACGCACATTAACCACGCTGGAGTGTCGTTCGATGCGAGCGGTACGCTGTCGGTGCCCTCGGGGCCGCAGAACGAATTCCTTGAGCCCGAGCTCAACAATCTGGCTCATGCCCACGGCGTGAAAGTTCTGCTGCTGCTGGGCGGCGACTTCACTGGACTCGAAGCCACCGGCGAAGTGCAGACCCTGGTCGACAACCTCGCGGCTTTCGAAAACGAGCATCACTATGACGGCGTCGATCTCGACTGGGAATACCCTGAAACCAAGGGCGACCGCAAATTCATGGTGGAACTGGTGCAGAAGCTGCGCCAGTCAAACCACGACTATGTCATCTCCATCGACGCGGCGCCGTGGGGCGGCTTTGGATACGACTTGAAGGACCTGCAGGAGCCCATCAGCTACGTCAACATTATGATGTACGACTGCGCTGGGCCCTGGACGGCCCACGGCCAACTTAATTCGGCCATCTTCTGGGACAACCACAATCCCGCGCCCTATGAGTGCCAGCCGGGAGGGAGTGTGGACGGAGCAGCCACGATTTTTCTGAGGGGAATGTCCGGCGCCAAGCTCAATATGGGCACGCCCTTCTACGGCTACCACTACCACAACATCAACCAGCTGTTTGGATTGTGTCCGAACTCGGCGTTCACCGCCGACGGCGAATGCGATAACACCGTGACCAGTGGAAACTACGGTCCTGACTTCAAGCCCCTGATCAACGCCAAGGGATGGGAAACGCTCTACGATCCCATCGCCTTCGTTCCCTACATGCTGAGGGTCAACGGAGACGATGGCTATATCACCTACGACGATGCCTTCTCGACCTATTATCGGGTGTGGTACTCCGATTGGCAGCGCGGCCTGGGCGGGACGTTTATGTGGTCGCTCGATGCCGATTATGACGGCCACTCGCAGGACCTGATGGTGGCGATGTATAACGGGTCATTGAAAACATCGAATTAATGCGGCATGGAGGTGGGTGCCAATGAATCTCCCCCTGCACACACGAAGAGATTTTCCGCTCCGCCTGGCGGCCATCTTGCCGCTGTTGGGAATCGCGAAAAGCGCGTTCGGGATTGGCCCGCAGGCGGACCGGAATGGGATCTCGAACGCGTGTGAATGCATCCACCAGGAACTTGTTTTCAAGACGACGCGAAAGCGCATCTACGAGGCGCTCACCCAAGAGAAGCAATTCAGCCAGGTGACCGACTTCATCATGAAAGGCGCTTCTACCCAAATCAGTCCTGACGTGGGCGGTGCGTTCTCCATGTTCGGAGGCGTGATCGTAGGCCGCCACGTCGAACTGGTCCCGTACGAGCGCATCGTTCAGGCGTGGCGAGAGAAAGATTGGTCGCCGGGGCTGTACTCGATCGTGAGATTCCAACTGAACGAGCAGGCAGCCGAAACCAAACTTGTTTTCGATCACACGGGATTTCCCCAGGGAGCCTCGGCGAGCCTGGCGCCGGGATGGTGGTCCCACTACTGGGAGCCGCTCCAGAAGTATTTGGGATGAAGAGAGCGGCGCCTATCACCCGCCGGAAGACCGTTCTGGAGCACCGATTCCTGCCCAATCCGGGAAGGCGAGTGTTCTCTAACTCTTTAATAGGTTTGACCCTTCTGATCCAACGTGTTATAAACGCCTGTTTTGTGCTGGTATGCCGGCACCAGGGTCTTGTTCTGTCTGGTAGAGTTTTTGCGGCGTAGATTCTTAAGTCAAATCCAGCGCGAACTCCGACGCGGCCAAGCTCCGACATTCAGGTCTTGCGGTGGAAGCGTGTTCGGAATTCCGGAACAGATGTCCAAGGCTCGACTGGGCGTGCTCACGGGGGTGAACCGTGGTTCGCAGGCCGGGATGCTGCGTCCGGAAGGCAGTGCCTAAACACGTTTTTATATTCCTTATACGACATTATTAGGAGGACTTTTTATGCGTACCTGGCTCGCCACTGCCGCCTTGCGCGGCATGGTCTCACGAATTGCAGCAGTGGCTGCGCTGTTTACCGTCGGCGCCGCTACTGCCGTGGCTGAACCTGCCGGCGAATCCGCCGGCGGCGAAGCTTCCCTGAAACTGCCCGATCTTTCCCAAGTCACCTTCCTCCATGGCGCCATCGACGGCCACAAACTGCTGCTGATCGGGATCCTGTTCTGCTTGTTTGGACTCGGCTTCGGCATGGCGATTTACATGCGTTTGAAGAACCTGCCGGTGCATCGCGCTATGCGCGAAATCTCCGAACTGATTTATGAGACCTGCAAGACGTACCTGGTGACGCAGGGCAAGTTCATCCTGTTTCTGTGGGCGTTTATTGCCGTCATTATTGCGGCATACTTTGGCTGGCTGTCGCCGGTGCCGGGAAAATCGGTGGGCCTGACGCTGCCGATTATTTTGGGATTCAGCCTGGTAGGAATTGCAGGCAGCTATGGCGTGGCGTGGTTCGGCATTCGGGTGAACACCTTCGCCAACTCGCGAACGGCGTTCGCTTCCCTGCCCGGCAAGCCGTATCCGGTCTACCAGATTCCGCTGGAAGCGGGCATGAGCATCGGGATGATGCTGATCAGCGTGGAACTGCTGATCATGCTGTTCATTCTGCTGTTCATTCCGGGAGATTACGCCGGACCATGCTTCATCGGCTTCGCCATTGGCGAGTCTCTGGGCGCGGCGGCGCTCCGTATTGCGGGCGGCATTTTCACCAAGATCGCCGACATCGGCTCCGACTTGATGAAGATCGTCTTCAAAATCAAGGAAGATGACGCGCGCAATCCGGGCGTGATTGCCGACTGCACCGGCGACAACGCCGGCGACTCGGTTGGGCCGTCGGCCGACGGTTTCGAAACTTACGGCGTGACCGGCGTAGCGCTGATCACCTTCATTCTTCTGGGCGTGAAAGATCCGAGCGTGCAGGTGCAGTTGCTGGTCTGGATCTTTGTGATGCGCGTGATGATGCTGGTGTCGAGCTCGGGGTCTTATTTCTTGAATGCGCTGATCGCCAAAGCACGATACGGCTCAGCCCACGAAATGAACTTCGAAGCGCCGCTGACTTCGCTGGTGTGGCTGACTTCGGTTATCTCGATCGGGCTAACCTACTTGGTTTCTTATTACGTCATTCCGACTCTGGGGAGCGATGGCTCACAGTGGTGGAAGCTAGCCACAATTATTTCCTGTGGCACGCTGGCGGGTGCGTTGATTCCGGAACTGGTGAAAGTCTTTACCTCAACCGAGTCGCGGCACGTGAAGGAAGTCGTGATCTCGGCGCAGGAAGGCGGCGCGTCGCTGGGCATTCTGTCTGGATTCGTTGCTGGAAATTTCTCCGGCTACTACCTGGGTCTGGCGATGATGTTCTTGATGTCGATCGCCTACTACATGAGCACCATGGGCCTGGCGCTGGCGGCGGGCATGCTGGCTCCGGCGGTGTTTGCGTTTGGGCTAGTCGCGTTTGGATTCCTGGGTATGGGGCCGGTCACCATCGCGGTGGATTCCTACGGTCCGGTTACCGACAACGCGCAATCGGTGTATGAACTTTCGATGATCGAAGCCGTGCCCAACGTAAAGGCTGAGATCAAGAAGGACTTCAACATGGATGTGGATTTCGAGCGCGCCAAGTACTTGCTCGAAGCCAATGACGGCGCGGGAAACACGTTCAAAGCGACGGCGAAGCCCGTGCTGATCGGCACGGCCGTGGTGGGCGCAACCACGATGATTTTCTCCATCATCATGGCCCTGACGCATGGGCTCACCGACGCCGATGGCGTGGCCAAACTCTCCCTGCTCAATGCTCCGTTTTTCCTGGGACTGATCACGGGTGGCGCCATGATTTACTGGTTCACCGGCGCTTCCACACAGGCCGTGACCACCGGCGCTTACCGGGCCGTCGAGTTCATTAAAGCCAACATTAAACTCGAAAGTGCTGAGAGGGCCTCCATCGCCGACAGCAAGAAGGTGGTGGAGATTTGCACGAAGTATGCGCAGAAGGGCATGTTGAACATCTTCATTGCGGTGTTCTTCGGGACGCTGTGCTTTGCCTTTGTCGATCCGTTCTACTTCGTGGGCTATCTGATTTCGATTGCGATCTTCGGTCTCTACCAGGCGATTTTCATGGCCAACGCGGGCGCCGCGTGGGACAACGCCAAGAAGATTGTGGAAGTCGAAATGAAGCAGAAAGGCACGCCGCTGCACGATGCGACGGTGATCGGCGATACGGTCGGCGATCCGTTCAAAGATACGTCGTCGGTGGCGCTGAATCCGGTGATCAAGTTCACCACGCTGTTCGGCCTGCTGGCGGTGGAACTAGCGGTGAAACTGGCAGCGGATCAGGGGACAACGCTGACGCGCGTGCTGGCGCTGGTGTTCTTCCTGGTGTCGTTCACGTTCGTCTACCGGTCGTTCTACGGCATGCGGATCAAGCAGGGCGCGGAGTAGATCTCGCCGAAACATCAACGCCATCCGGAGTGATCCGGATGGCGTTTTTTTATTGAAGCGAGCGCCCTTCTTTCGCCCCTACGGGGCTCGCTGATTCCCACTGCAAATCCCACGGCTTGCGCCGTGGGCTGCATTCTTCCGCCGCTTCGCGGCTTGCGCGGCAGGCGGCTCTACCGGTTTAGCGCCAGCCTAGTTCGCGGCGATCACGATTCACGTCGCGGTACTCGCGGCGCAGTTCGCGGCGCTCGTGGCGCGCGGCAGCATAGTTTCCGTAGTACAGGTCGCGGCGTAACTCGCGTCGGTCGTGTGCGATTCTAACCTCGTCATGCCGAATGTCGCGGCGCACGCCGCGGTCACCGTCCCAGGCCAACGCCGGGGCCACACTCATCCCTACCAGCAGCAGAACTCCAGCAATCGCGCGTTTCATATCTTTGTTCCTCCGACCGCAATCCGCGGTTCCTAAATGGAAACCCGCGGGGCGACCAGGAGTTTCGGTTTCGAAGGGGCGAAAAATTACAACGCGTTCTGGGCGCAAATCCGAGAAAGTGTCAGCGATGGGAATCACCTGAGTTGCGGGCTTTGATTGGGGTAATGTCGAGCCTTCATCACATCCGTTCTCAGTAATAGCAGAGTTTGAAGACGCTCTTGTAGGCGAGGGCGCGGGCGCGGTTGAGAGGGCTGTGGGTGTAGGTTTCCCAGCGGTCGGCGACGCGGGCGAAGGTGGATTCTCCGGTGAGGCGGTGCATGACGCGCAGTTGCACGATGTGCAGGTGATGATAGAAGGGGCTGGCCACCATGGGCAGGCGGGTTCCGGACTGCTCGTAGAGCGACCAGAATCCTAAGTCGTAGCGGTCGACGTTGTGCAGCAGGGTGCGGACGGCGCGTGTGAAAAGTTCCTGCGCGGAAATATCTTGAGTGGCCAGGAAATAATCGTAGAGGCCCCAGGCGGCCCAGACGAATCCGTTGAGGATGTGGGTGGGCGGAGAGACGATGTACTCCTCGAACCAGAGGTCGCCGGATTCGTCGGTGAAGGCGACGCCGCCGTCTTTCATAGGAACGTGGAAGCAGGCGAGAGCGCGGCGGGCCGCGTCCAGATAGCGCGTGTCGCCGGATTCCTTCTGAATGCTTTCTTTGTGAGCGCGAACCAGCACTGAGATTCCCTGCCCTTGCGCCAGGGCCGAGTACCAGGGGGCGCGGAGCGTGTCGCGGTATTCCCAATCGAAGTGGTGGTTCCAGACGGCGAGCGATTGCGGGTTCTGCTCGAGGTGCGAGGCGAGCCAGTCGGCGGCGACGAAGAATTTTCGGCGGCGTTCCGGATCGCCGGTTTGACGGAAGAGATTGTAGTTGCCGAGGCCGTACTGCGCGATCGCGATGGGGTTGTACTGCAGGCCGATTTTACCGTGATAGTCGAGTTGCGGAACGCCGGAGGAATCGTAGGAGCCCTGATAGTCGGCCTTCTCGGAGAATTGCATGTAGTACTCGCCGAGCTCGCCGGGGGTTGCGTGGGGATTTTCCGCGGGAGTTTCGTGCCAGAAGGTGAGATGACTTTTGCCGCTGAGGAGGTAGGCGCTGAAAATGCGTCGGTAGTAGGCGAGACGGGGCAAGCGGGGTCCGGTCGGTTCAATTCATATTACGGCAATGGGGGAGTGGTAGGGCTGTCGAGCTACGCTCGACGGACGGGCGAGTCGCCCGTCCCCACACGAGTCTCCTTCTCCACACGAGTCGCTGTCCTCACATGAGTCGGTCGTCCCCATGCTAAGGATTTACGGGGTAGAGCGAGGTGACCAGGTCGTCGGACTGGACGGCGACCGTGGTCAGGGCCAGGAATGGGGTGGTGTTTTCTCCATCGGGCATGACGGCGTTGCCGTATTGGAACAGGGCCATGGGCCAGGGGTCTTTCTGCCACTCCAGCAGCGGGTGCCAGGCTTGGGCAGCGCCGCTGCTCGCAACACTTCCGTAGACGCGGACGTGGCGATCGCGGTTCACTTGGCTGGGTTCGACCATGGTCGAGAAGAAGACGCGGGTGCCGACGCGGCATCCGTAGATGGACGAACTGCTGATGGGAGCGAGCTGCAGCAGCGAATCTTGACGGTCGAGGTGGTAGATAGAGTTGGATTCGAGAGGCGTGTCGGAAGAGACGTAGAGGCCGTCGACGGTAGGAATGGCTGCGACAGCGCGGGCCTGCTGCCGGCCCTGCAGCACGACCTCGACGCGGCTGAAATCGCAGGTGGCGCGCAGGATGCGGCATTCGTCGCCGTAATCTCCAGTCAGCACCCAGAGACAATTGGCCCAGGGATCGTGGACGATGTTGTGCACGTGACGGATGGCGCCCTGGGGGAAAGTGTAGGCGACGCTCCAGGTGGCGCCGGCATCGGTGGAAGCGTAGATGTAGACCTCGTCGCGAGCGCGGTTGTCGAAATATTCTCCCCAATAGATTGCGCCACATGTTCCGACGCCCGGAACGGCGGTGAGGTGCAGCGGGCGGGTGCCGCGGAGAATGGTGTGGGTAGGGCGGAATTCGGTTTCGCCGGGGCGAAGAGTGACGATCGCCCCCGGCACGGCGGCGACGAGCGATCCAGAGGGCGGCACGGCAAGTGCGTGGAAACCATCGCGGAAGAGACGAGTGGTGAGGCGGTTCATGACCGAGAGGCGGCGGCGCAGAGCGGGACGGAACGTGGCGACGGGCTGCCAGGAGAGGCTGGCGGACAGGTCGTTAATACTAGTATCGATATTAATTCTGGCGCGCAGCAATTGGTAACCGCGCGAGACGTAGAGATAATCGGCAGCCCAGGCCAGCGCACGGAGGCGCGGAAAACGGGCGACGCGAGTCAGGCGGTCAGTCCCGTCGGAGCTTCTTGCGTGGCTTTGAGCTTGCGGCATGCGTGGCTGATCTTGCTGTGCAAATCTTGCTTTGCAGATCTACGGTAGAAACAATTTCATGCAGAAGCAACTCCCGCCGGCTTTTTCAAACTCGGACGTGTCGACGATGACCGGCGTCAGTCCTTCCTGGCGAAGAATCGCCTCCAACTGAGAGGTCATGTGGGGAGTGATATAGCTGCGGTTGACGACGATTCCGCTGCCCATGAAACGATGAGCCTCGTCGGCGGTGAGGAGGTGAACCCGCCTCCAGAATTGATGGAGAGACGCGAGAGCCTCGGCGGAATAGGCGCCGGGAAAAATCAGGGCCGCGTCGTCGTTGAGCGGGCAAAGGCAGGTGTCGAGGTGGTAGCAATAAGGATCGACTAAGTGCAAGGGCACAACGGGGATTCCCATTTCGGACACGGCGGCGGCGAATTTCTCCACACCGCCTCGTGTGCTGCGGAAACCGTATCCGCCGTAGATGCGGGAGCCGTCAGGATGCCAGAGCAAATCGCCGTGGCCCTCAAGATAGTCGCCGGCGTAGTCGAGGTCGATGATTTTGTAGTCACGGGCGCGGCACCAGGCTGCATAAAACGGCACTTCGCGCTGGCGGGATTCGTAGACCATGCGGCTGGGCACGACGAATTTTCCGTATCCATTTTTCTCGCCGGCGAAAACCTGATTGGCGGCGAAGACCATATCTTCGAGGCCTTCGACCGGATCGATGGTTTCGACTTCACATCCACTTTGTCGCAAAACATTACAGAGCGTTTCCCACTGGCTGCGCGCTTTCACTCGGTCCACTGCCGATTCTCTCGTCATGTACGGGTTTTTCTGATCGACAACATCGAAATAATTCGGCGGGCAGAGGAGGAACCGTGGCATAGGATTGATGGTAGCTAGCCTAACAGAGCGAGGGCAAGCAACATCGACGAGGGGTCGGCACGATTGCCGATTAGTCGGCAAAAAAGGAAGAAAGTGACGATCAGAACGGCGTAGGGATTTGCGGAACCCTTATCGAGACCGGGAAAGCTCTGTGGCAGGCGACGTGCTTGTGATTGGGAATCCAGAGGCTCGGCGAGCCTGTTCGCGCCGAGCAGGAAGCAGTGAAAAAATGCTCAGCCAGTGCGCGAATTCAAAATGCGGTAAGCCTTTCCTCAAACTCCGAGAGGGCAAACTGTTTCTGGTGGAGACGGACCGCCTGACTAGGCCGGGAGAATCGGTTGCGCCTCCTTTTGTGCGGGCCCGGCAACAGCAACGCTGCGTCGAGCACTACTGGCTTTGTGATGAATGCGCGCCGCTGTGGACTCTGGTGTATGACCGGGAGCGCGGGGTCGTGTTGGAACCTCTACGGCGAGCCGTGGTGAATGTGACCGCGGCAACCGGCGTCGCCCACAGTGGTGTTGCGTAACCCCAGGCATCTTTCTCCTGGATGTCGCCCTCTTCTTAGACGTAGCCCTGTTTTCTCCAAGTCTTCCAGTCGTCGCGGACAGCATTCAGCATGCTCGTCGTGGCCTGGTGCAGCCACTTTCCTTTTTGTTTTTGCATGTGTTGGAGGATGGACTTGCGGGCGGTCTTTGTCCCGAGATGAATGTTGGCAGTTTCCCATCCCATGGCACGAAGCAAACGCAATTCCTGCCCCCTGGCGCGAAGCGTGGCCAGTTCGATGCGGGAGCAATGCGGACTGAGGCGGCGGACAATCCAGCGTCCGCGTAGCTGGACGAACGGATCGAGACATCGAACCGCTCGGGTAATGATGGTTTGATAGAGAATCTCGGGCGGTCCCTGGTCATCTTTCGCCCAGTAGCAGGCGGAGGAAACCAGGGCTTTGGCCTCGCGGGCGATTCTGCCACCGTGCCAGTCGGCGATGGCAACATAGCGAGCATGGCCGAGGCTTCCCAGGCCGGCGACGCGACTCTTCAGTCGATAGGGCAAGTCGCGGGCGGGCATAAGGTGCTCGATGGCGTCGGTGGCGCTGATGGGAATATCGGACTTCAGCGTGGGCAGGGCATCCATTTTGCCCCAGAAATGAACCGGGTCGCGCAATTCGCTCTCCGCGATCTGCCGCAGCCAGTCGTTGTTCTCGCCCAGGACAAAGGGCAGACCGCCCTCGCGCAGGGCCTCGCGATAGCTTTCGAGAATGGAATCGCAGATGCCTTTCTCTTTCAGGGGCAAGTGGCCTGCTTGCGACGCCAGGTGAGCGCTCACGGCCAGGCGTACCAGGTCGTTGGCATAGGCCATGGGATGAGCTTCGTCGAAATCGTTGACTCCCCAGATCAGGCGGCCTTCGACGTCGCGCCAGGTGCCGAAATTTTCCACGTGCAGGTCGCCCACCGCCAGCACATGGGGCCCCCGGGCAAGATCGGGACAAACCTTGGGCCAGACTTGCGCCCAGCGATAGTAAGTGGCGCGGAGAAAGGGAAAGACCGCGGCCTTCATGTTGACGTGCTTGAGGCGCAGGTCTTTTTTGACGATGTCGGTGCGATGGCCCAGCCAGTCTTCAAACTGGCGGGTCGCTTTGACGATGTTCATAACGCCCGCAACGATAGCGGGCGAAGGCACGGAAGTCAACGCGAGTAGCGGGGGTCCGGAGTAGTCAGGAGGGACGAACGACAAATGGACGGCATTAGAGCACCAAGTCAAAGTCCCCACCCTGTCGCAAGAAGCGCGACAAGGGTGGGGCACCCGAGAGTGGGTCAACGCGATTAGTGCTTGTAAAAGGCCGCGTTCCTCTCGATGAATTCCTTCTTGTCTTCCGGGACGTCTTCGAGGGCATGAATTGAATCGGATCCGCAGGCCGGAATGCAGGCGCCGCAGTCGATGCAACCATCGGGATCGACGTACATCTGGGTTGAGGCCTCGAATTCGGGCTCGTCCAGCTTGGGATGGATGCAGTCGGTGGGACAGACGTCGACGCAGAGAGAGTCTTTGATGCAGTTATCAGTGATTACGTAGGACATGATGAATCGAATCTCCAGTGTGAAATGAGAATGTCCGCTCAAGAAGGAGTGTAAGAAAGCGACGGGGGGACGGGCGGTGATTTTGATCACAGGCGGATGTGACCGACGGGGCAAAATGCGAGGTGGGAGTGCTGGTTCGGAGAGCGAACGGGAAAACCGTCTCCTCGGATGATGTCAATCACGCGCAACTGTGACGACCGTCACAGAAATTCGCAGGCGACAGGGCTTAAATAGGCACAATTGAATTAGGCCTTCTAGTCATAGGATCGCCCGGCCCCACCCACAGAACCCCACAAGCCGTTACCCCAGACGGCAGGGGCCGGGCGCTTGAAGGCTCAAGGTAAGTTGAGCCCTTCCTGCTTCTACTTCCCAGCACAAATATCGTCAGTCTCCAACTCTGTGTGTTAGCCGACACACCGTGGCTCCCGGCACACTGATTGCGGCCTTCCGTACTCCGTTAACTAACTTATTTTCAATCAGATACGCTTTGGCTTCCGTCCTGCCCCTCGTATTAGCGCAAGGCAATTCAAGTCAGGGGGCAGACATGGGACGCAAGTCTAGCGAGACGGCGGAGCGGAAACCGAAACTGATTCTAGCGGCACTCACCCTGGCAGCCTTCTCGGCGGTGGCAACTCCATCGTCAGTGCCGACCTCGCCTGCTCGGACTTCACTGGCTCCGAGCTCGCCGGCTCAAAGCTCACTTGCTGAGAGCTCACTTCAGAGCTCGAAGCCGGAAAGCACGGATCGGGTTAGCCGGGTGGTGCTGGTCAGCATTCCGGACCGCAAGCTCGCGGTGATGGAAAACGGAAACGTCCTCGCCACCTTCCCGGTCGCGGTCGGCGCGGCATGGACCCCCAGTCCCACGGGCGAATTCCAGATCGTCAGCCGCGTGGCCAATCCCTGGTACTACCACCACGGCAACGTGGTGCCCAGCGGCAAAGACAATCCGGTGGGGACGCGATGGCTGGGACTGAGCCGGCCGCGCTATGGAATTCACGGCACCAACGCGCCGCGATCGATCGGACACGCGGCTTCCCACGGCTGCATCCGGCTGCGCAACCGCGACATGGAGCAGCTGTTCACGATGCTCCAGGTTGGGGACTCGGTGGAGATCCGCGGCGAGCGCGACGAGCAGGTGGCGCAGATATTCGGAAGCGGTGCGGATGACACGACCGTGGCTGCGGCGGAAGTTCCCGCGCAGAGCAGCGGGCAATAACTGAGGTCGCGGAAAAGAGGTTCGAGACGGCGGAAATTCAAATTGAAATCTCAGGAGGACATTATGCAGATGGCAATCACATTCATGGCGGTGGTGGCGGGAATGGTGTTTTCGCTGGCGGTGGCGTTGCTGGCGGAGGAACTGATCTTCGGGCAAGTGTTCCGCCTGTTTTTTGCTTCGGCCAAGCTGGCCCAGGAGACGGTCGCGGCGAAGGACGGACAGCGGCCGGGAGCGGTGAACTGAGTGCATCCGGAATTCAGGGCGGGCCTTTCCCAAGCCGGACTGCAGATACGGCTATCCCCACAGCGGCTGGGACGGTGTCCAAACAGTACAGGTGTCGCGCGGTGCAGATGCGTGCAGCGGTTTATAATTTGGCCATCCCAAACGCCATTCCGAACCGAGCGAGTCGCGCCGTGCGCCGCACGCCCACCCTTCGCGGTGTTGGGCTCTTCTGTTGTGTATTGGTGGGGTTGACCATGGCCGCTCGCGCAGCGGATTGGAGCGGCCCGGAGCGGCAACTTGCGGCAAAAATTGTCGCAGTCACTGGAACGGCGGCGATCACGCTGACAGTGGAGAACCACTCATCTCTGGGCAAACGCGACAGCGAGATAATCCAAAACGGTCTGCGCAGCGCGCTGGAAAGTGCTGGAGTGCGCTTCGCGCGATCTGACCGAGCTATGTCTACCCAGGCAACGTCCGACCGGACGACTTCGCAGCCCGCGACTTCCGAGGCAACTGTGGTGAAGATTTCGCTGTCGGAAAATTCTACTTCTTATGTTTGGGTAGCGGAGATTGGTCAGAGGACGGGCGATCCGGTGGTGGTGATGGTGTCGGCGGCGCGGTCCGAGAGTTTGCCGGCAGCGCATGAGTCAGTGCCGCTGAGCCTGCGCAAGATTCCATTGTGGACGCAGGAGGATCCGATTCTTGATGTGGCCGTGCTGGAGGAGAACGCGACGCCCACGCGGATGGTGGTGCTCGAAGCGGAGAAAGTTGCGATTTATCGTTCGCTGGCGGGAAAGTGGCAGCACGAACAGGCGCTGGGCATCGTGCATGCGCGGCCGTGGCCGCGGGATTTAAGGGGAAGGCTCGTGCCGGCGAAAGATCATTTGCTGGATGTTTATCTTCCCGGCGTGGTCTGTCGGGGCGGCGGATCGCCGGTGACGCTGAGTTGCCGCGAGAGCGACGATCCATGGCCGCTGGTTCCGGCGGCGCTGAGTGGCGGTAGTTTTTCGGTGTTCCCAGGACCGGAATCAACCGCGGTAAATATTGCTCCGGTGGAAGCTTTCTACGCCTCGATGCGCAACTTCTTCACCGGAGTCTTAACACCGGGCGTGGGCAGATTTACCACGGTGCCGAAGTTTTATTCGGCGGCGTTGCTGCCACGCGATAAATATCTGCTGTGGCTGTTTGCTGCCACGGATGGTCATGTGCATTTGATTGATGGCGTGAGCGACCAGGCGGCCCGATTCGATTGGGGCAGCGATCTGGCGAGCGTGAAAACATCGTGCGGCTCGGGCTGGCAGGTGCTGGCCACGAGTTCTGAAGAGGCGAACGGAGATTGGGTGCGGGCGTTTGAGTTTCCGGATCGCGACCCGGTCGCGGTGAGCGGCGCGGTCGATTTTCCCGGCGGCGTGGTCACAGCATTGTGGACGGAAGCGAAGGCTGACACCGCAATCGCAGTGGTCAAGAATCGAGAAACAGGAAACTATGATGCGTTTCGACTGGCGGTGGCTTGTAGTCAGTAGCATGATGGTGGGTGCGGTGGCGGCAAATGCCGGGACGCGTCCGCCGTACGGAGGCGCGGCACACGTCGCGATGCGGGCCGCGCCGGCGACGCTGGATCCGGCCGCGCCGGTTCCTGCGGATGACCCGCAGCTCGATTCGTTCGCGCGGCGCAGCCTGACCATGCTGATGTTCGATACGCTGGTGACCACCGACGAGAATGGGCGGGTTCAACCGTGGCTGGCGACGTCATGGCAGTCTTCGTCAGGGAACCAACCAGGAAACCAGCCAGGGAATCAACGCTGGCAGTTGCGAATCCGGCGCGGAGTGAGGTTTCACGATGGAACGCCGCTCAGCGCCGACGTGGCGGCTGCGTCGCTGCGGGCGGCGAATCCCGCGTGGAATGTGAGCGCGGAGGCTGACTCGGTCGTGATTGAGATCGGCGGCGTTGATCCTGAACTATTGGCGGAGTTGGCGCTGGCGCGGAACGCGATTGTGGAGAGGAATCCTGACAGCGCTCCGAGCGGCACGGGACCATTTCACGTAGTCGAATGGCAGCCGGGAAAGAAGTTGACACTGGCGGCAGACGAGGATTGCTGGCGGGGGCGTCCGTTTCTCGACAGCATCGAGATTGAGATGGGGAAGAGTTTTCACGAACAGGTGACCGCGCTGGAATTGGGTAAGGCCGATCTGGTGGAAGTGGCGCCGGAGCAGACGCACCAATTCTCTCAGTATCGAGATGCGCAGGCAGGACGACGCCTGGCGAGTTCCGCGCCGGTTGAGTTGTTGGCTCTTGTGTTCGCGCGCGATGTTTCGTCGCCGGACGAGAAACTGCTTCGCGAGGCACTGGCTCTGAGTGTGGAGCGCGGATCGATCAAGAGTGTGCTGCTGCAGGGCGCGGGGCAACCGGCGGCCAGCATTCTGCCGAACCGGATGAGCGGTTACGGATTTGTGTTTCCCGTCGGTGCAGATTTGCCGCGGGCGCATCAGGCGCGCGACCAAGTCCGCGCGGCGCCGCCCTGGACGATTGGGTACGGTGACGCGGACCCGGTGGACCGGCTGTTGGTCGAGCGCATCGCGCTCAACGCAAAAGATGCGGGATTGGCGCTGCAGCCCACGGCGGCGCCTATTGCTGATTTGCGCCTGGTTCGAATTCCGCTGGCGTCGACTGATGCGTGGATCGCGCTGGCGAGTATGGCGACAGTGACGGGAGCGTCCGCCGGGAAGGTGGGAGGTTCAGTCGAAGACCTCTACGCATCCGAACTGGCACTTTTGGCGACGCAGCGAGTGATTCCTTTGTTTCATTTGCCGGTGTCGTATGCCGCTGCGGGGCCTTTGAGAAATTGGACGCTGCGGCCGGACGGAAGCTGGACTCTGGCCGACGCGTGGCTGGACATCGGCAAACCATGATCGAAAAGAATAATGATCGGGAAACCGTGATCGGCACCATATGATGTTCCGCCGCAAACTTCTTACTGTTTTCGCGCTGACGGTTTTTCTGTCGGTGGCAGCGGTGGCGTTGCTGGTGCTGGCGGTCACGCGCAATGCGTTTGGCAAGACCGAGGAGCAGCGCACGGCGGCGCTGGTCACACAGTTTCAACGAGAGTTTACGCGGCGCGGCGAGGACGTAGCGCGGCGAGTGGAAGCGATCGCCGCTTCAGAGTCGGTCGGCCGAATGGTGACCGCGTTGAATGGAGCATCCCAGGGATCGTCACTCGGGTCACCCGCGGACTCCGCCGAATATTTCGAGCTGGCGCGGCAAATGGCGGACAGCCGTCAACTCGACTTTCTGGAATTTCTGGACGGGCAGGGAAAGATTATTTCTTCGGCGCAGTGGCCGGCGAAGTTTGGCTATCCTGACGCCGGGTTTGAGAGCCTGTCGGCTTCGAGTGGGCAAGATGCATTCTTGAAGCGTGAGGAATTGCAGGATTCCACTGCGTTGGGACTTTTTGCAGTGCGAGCGACTCGCGTCGGCGAACATCCCATATATGTGGTCGGCGGGCAACGGTTGGACAGGAATTTTCTTTCCGCACTCGATATGCCGGCGGACATGCGCGTCCTGCTGTATCAGAATGGTGGTGATCATTTCTCTGCGGAGTCGCTGCTGGATCCGTCGAACCCGCGCAACGGATCTGACGCGGCACGGCCGGCCGAGAAGTTTGCTCCCATCATCAATGCGGTATTGCGGTACAACCAGGAAGTGTCCGGAATTGTGTCGTGGTCTTCCGATCAGGCCGAGGACGAGGAGTTCCATGCGCTACCGCTGCCAGGTGCGGGCCCGGATCGTCCGCTGCTGGCTATTTTGCTGGTGGGAAATTCGCGGCGGTCGTATGTGGAACTGAAGCGGCGCATCGGCGCAGCGGCGCTGCTGGTGGGCGGCGGCGGAATCATTCTGGCAATTCTGCTGAGCAGTTGGGCGGCGGCACGGGTGACGCGTCCAGTAGAGCAACTGGCGCGCGCGGCACAGGACGTTGCCGCGGGCGAGTGGGACACGCGGGTGGAGGTTCATGGCGGCGATGAGATCGCACAGCTGGCCGAGTCTTTCAACCGCATGACCGCGGAATTGCTGGCGCAGAAAGAGCGTCTGGTGCAGACGGAGCGAGTTGCGGCCTGGCGCGAACTGGCGCGTCGCCTGGCGCATGAACTGAAGAACCCGCTGTTCCCGCTGCAATTGACGGTGGAGAACCTGATGCGCGCGCGGACGCAGAGTCCTGAGCAGTTCGATGAAGTCTTCCACGAAAGTTCGAGCACTTTGCTGGCTGAGATTTCGAATCTGAAGACAATTATTGGGCGCTTCAGCGAGTTTTCGAAAATGCCGCATCCGCAGTTGCAGCCGGTAAATGTGAATGAAATCCTGCGGGGGGTGGTGAAGTTGTTTCAAGCGCAGCTGCAGGCACCGGGGCGCGCTCCGATCGATTGCAAGCTGGACTTGGCCGAGAGTCTCGGTACAATCGCAGCCGACCCGGACTTGTTGCATCGCGCTTTGTCGAACCTGGTTCTGAATGCGATGGACGCAATGCCGAATGGTGGGACGCTAAGTCTCCGGAGCAAGCGCGACGATGGAAAGGTGATCATCGAAATCGCAGACACGGGCTCCGGGCTGACGCGCGAGGAGTGCGAGCGGATTTTCACTCCTTATTACACCAGCAAGCAGCATGGAACGGGACTGGGTCTGGCGATTGTGCAGTCGGTGGTGAGCGATCACGGCGGGCGAATCAGCGTGCGCAGCGAACCGGGGCGCGGGACGGCATTTGTGATCGAGTTGCCGGAAAATCGTGAGGCACTGCGGAACATTCCCGCGGCGCAGAACGGCGGCGAAAATGCCGGGAAAGTTTCCGGCTGAAATAGCGAGGAGGACGGTTGCCACTCAAAGCGCATCTTTTGATCGTCGATGATGAAGCCAACACGCTGGCCTCACTGTCGCGCGCGTTCCGGCTGGCGGGACACGAAGCCACGGTGTGCGACAACGCGGCGAAGGCGTTGGAACTGGCTAAGGCGCAGAATTTCGACCTCATCCTTTCCGACGTGGTCATGCCCGGCAAAGACGGCCTGACTCTGCTCGAGGAATTGAAACGGCAGGGGGTGACGGCGCCGGTGGTGATGATGTCGGGGCAGGCGCACATCGAAATGGCGGTGCGGGCAACGCGGCTGGGCGCGCTGGACTTTCTGGAGAAGCCGATCTCCAGCGACAAACTGATGCTCACAGTGGAGAACGCGCTTAAGCTGCAGCGCCTGGAGAGCGAGAACCGGCAACTGCGGCAGCGGCTGGGCAAGCACGAAATCGTGTGGAAGGGTGAAGCCATGCGGCGGGTGATGGCGCAACTGCAGCGCGTGGCCGCAAGCGAATCGCGCGTGTGCATTTTCGGTGAGACTGGCACGGGCAAGGAACTGGTGGCGCGAACCATTCACGAACGCAGCCCGCGCTCGGCTGGACCTTTCGTGACGCTGAATTGCGCGGCCGTGCCGGCGGAGTTGATTGAGTCGGAACTTTTCGGACATGAGAAGGGATCGTTCACGGGCGCGTCGGGTCGGCACGTTGGCAAATTCGAGCAGGCCGACCAGGGAACGATTTTTCTCGACGAGATCGGCGACATGCCTTTGAACATGCAGGCGAAGTTATTGCGCGTGCTGGAAGAAGGCGAAGTGGAGCGGATCGGCGGCGACAAGCCGGTTACGGTGAACGTTCGCGTGGTGGTGGCGACGCACCGCGATTTGGAAGCTCGCGTACGCGAGGAGAAATTCCGTCAGGATCTTTTTCACCGCATCCATGTTTTTCCGCTGGTGCTGCCTCCGTTGCGTGAGCGGCGCGACGACATTCCTGCGTTGGTGGAGCATTTCGCCGCGCAGGTGTGTGCCCAGAATGGCTGGAAACCCGTCCCGTTCACTGCGGACGCGATCGCAGAGATGCAGTCTCATCCCTGGCCGGGCAACGTTCGCGAATTGCGTAACATGGTCGAGCGGCTTATGCTGCTTGCGACTGACGGTCACGTAGACTTGGCAACGATGCAGATGGCGCTGCCAAAAACTGCTTCAGGCGCGGGCGCGGGCGTTGCGCCGGTTGCCGTCGGGTCGGGCGCGCTAGCGGATCGAGTGCAGTCGTTCGAACGCGACGTGATTCTTGCGGAACTGAAACGCAGCCATCAGAACATGAGTCTGGCAGCGAAAACGCTTGGCCTGGAGCGCAGTCACCTGTATAAGAAAGCGGAGCAACTGGGCATCGATCTGCGGGCCATGCGCCGCGAGCAGGAACCTCACGATTGACCCGAGGTCAGTTCATGGGGTGACTTCCCCACTTCTCGCAAAGAACCCGAGAAATGGGCACCCGACACCCAGACTTGCCTGCAACGTGGGAGACCGCTTTGGCGAAGACCGCTTCTATCGTATTTCTCTTCATTTTTTCTTCTCTTTACATTTTTGCGGCCGATCCGCCGTCGCCTCCGGTTTATGGAGTCCGCATGGAGCAGGCCTGGATTCCAATGAAGGACGGGGTTCGTCTCGCTGCGACTCTCTACATGCCAGACGGCGCCAAGGCGGGAGAGAAGTTCCCTGCTCTGCTGGAGTATCTGCCGTATCGCAAAGATGATGGCACGGCCGCAGGGGATTATCCCAAGCATGCGTACTTCGCGCGGCGCGGCTATGTGGGCGTGCGCGTGGATATTCGCGGGTTTGGTGCGAGCGAAGGCGTTCCGCCCGAGCGTGAATATTCCGAGCAAGAGCAAGTGGACGGTGAGCAGGTGATTGCGTGGCTTGCTCGTCAGCCGTGGTCGAACGGCAATGTCGGCATGTTTGGCATTTCATGGGGAGGGTTCACGGCGCTGCAAATGGCGATGCGGCATCCGCCGGCGCTGAAGGCGATTGTTGCGGTGCATGCCACGGCGGAGTTGTTTCACGATGACGTTCATTACGTCGACGGGATGGCGCACGTTGATGAATTTGAATTGAACATGGACATGGCCGAGGGCTGGGTGGGCGCGCCGGACTATTCGCTCGACGAAAAAGTTCTGGGGCCGCGCTTCGATTCGCCGCCATGGTCGCTGCTGTATTTGAAGCATCAGCACGACGGCCCCTTCTGGCGGGATCGGGTGCGGCCACTCAGTGAAATCACGACCCCGAGTCTTCTGATCGGAGGGATGCAGGACGGTTATCGCGACAACGTTGTCGACATGCTGATGAAGTCGAAGGCACCGATCAAGGCGATCGTCGGCCCGTGGAACCATTCGTTTCCCAATGATGTGGATTTCGGACCGCGGGTCGAGTGGCGCGATCAAGCGGTGCGCTGGTTCGACTACTGGCTCAAGGGTCGCGACACCGGGGTGCAGAATGACCCGCGACTCGTTATCTACATGCAGCACTGGCATCCGCCTGATCCGAATTTGCAGGAAGTGCCGGGAGAGTGGCGGCGGGAAGATGTTTGGCCTCCGAAAGAGGCGACCGATAGCGCGCTATTTTTGCGGGGGAATCACGCGCTGGAGAGTTCAGCTGGCGCGCAGACTACGCATCAGTTGAAGTATGTTCCGACGGTTGGCGTGGAAGCTGGTTTCTGGTGGGGGGAGTTGTTGAGCGATCCGCGGCCGGTGGACGCGTTCAGTCTGGTGTATGATTCGGCGCCGCTGGAGCATGAGGTGGCGATTCTCGGCCGACCGCACGCGCTGCTGAGAGCTTCGGCGACTGCGCCGCTGGCGGATTGGTTCGTGCGGCTTTCCGATGTGGCTCCTGACGGCACGGTGACGCAGATTACGGGCGCGGGATTGAACGGGGCGCAACGGGAATCGATGAGCGAGCCGCGCGATCTGGAGCCAGGCAAAGTGTATCCGCTGGACATTGCAATGCACCTGACTTCGTGGGTTTTTCCGAAGTGTCATCGCATTCGCGTGGCGATTTCAAATTCGTTGTGGCCGATGATGCTTCCGACGCCGTACGCGATGACTACGTCGCTGGAACTGGGCGGCAGTCACGGATCGCGGCTCGTCCTGCCGGTGGTTCCGGTGCACGGGGCAGCTGCGCCGGAGTTCTCGCCGCCTGAGCCATCCGAAGAACGCACTGACATTAAGAGCGGAGGATTCCCCTGGCCGGGCGATTGGACGGTGGAACGCGATGAAGCGCAGCAAAAAACGACGGTGCATTGGAAGGGCAAGGATGGATACGAGTATCCGTGGGGCACGGAAAATGATTTCGAGAGTCTAACTTACGACGGCGATGACGCTCATCCGGAGACTTGCTCAGTGCGCGGAGAAGCGGAGAGCGTCTTCGCGCTGAAGGGCCGGACGCTGACTTGGCGCGGACATCTTCTGGTGACCACCGATCAGAAGAACTTTTATTACAAGTACACGCGAGAGCTGCTGAAAGATGGGCAGATGATCAAGTCGAAGACGTGGCAGGAGACGATTCCGCGCGACCACCAGTGATGGCGGTTACTGTTTGTAGATTTTGCCGTCTTTCATTACGAATTTGACGTCTTCGAGCAGGCGAATATCCGCAAGCGGATCGCCCGCGACGGCGATGATGTCAGCGTACTTGCCGGGTTTGAGCGAACCGACTTCACCGGAGTGTCCGAGCAAGTCGGCGGCGTTGCGGGTCGCCGCCTGGATGGCCTGCATTGGAGTCATTCCGTATTTCACCATGAAGGCGAATTGTTTTCCGCTGGTGCCGTAGGCACAGACTCCGGCGTCCGTGCCGAACGACATTTTCACGCCGGCGGCGACGGCTTTGCGGAAATTGTCGCGCTGGATCTGTCCAAGCTGGGCGTCATGCTCCAGGAAATCCTTCGGCATCTTTCCGTTTCTTCCATCTTCCTGGATGCACTCCTCGTCGTAGATATCCATGTCGAGATAGGTGCCGTGTTGCTTGGCCAGAGCGATGCCCTCGTCATCGATCATGCTGGCGTGTTCGACCGAGGCAACGCCGGCGCGTATCGCATTCTTGATTCCCTCGGGTGAATGAGCGTGAGCTTCGACGCGCAGACCGAAGTGACTGGCTTCGTCGATCGCGGCCTGCAGCTCTTCCGGAGTGAATTCTTGCGAGTGGGGATTGCTGCCATGAGTCAGCACGGCCCCGCTGGAAAGAACTTTGATGTGATCGACACCGTCGTGCGCAAGTTGACGAATTACCTTTCGCACTTCCCACGGACTATTGGCTTCGCCATAGTGCAGGTCCCATGGAAGCTGAATGTCGGGAGCGAGGCCGGTAAGGGCGCCGGCTCCGCCGGAAATAGTGACGTAAGCTCCGGCGACAAACATGCGCGGGCCCACGATGTCGCCACGATTGATCGCGTCGCGCAGAGCGATGTCACCCAGGGCGCGATAGGTTCCCACGTCGCGCACGGTGGTGAATCCGGACTCGAGCATAGCGCGGGCGTTGGGCACGGACTCAAGCGCGACTTGCGCCGCGGTCTTTTTGAACTGACCCATGGGCTCGCTATCATGCGCGCCATCGGCCACGTGAGTGTGGCAATCGATGAGGCCGGGCAGAATGGTCATCTTGCTGAGGTCGACGACGGTGGCGTTGGCGGGGACGGCGATTCCCTTCTCGACTCTTTCGATCTTCGAATCGCGGATGAGAATGACCTGGTCGGTGAGAACCGTGCCCGAGTCGGGATCGATGAGGCGCCCGGCGCGGATCGCCGTGATTTGGGCGGGCGCGAGAGTCGTCAGAGTAAGAACTGCTACGAGTAGTCTCACAATTCCTTTTGGTCCTTATTACTGTTTGGTCCTTATTATTGTGTATCCGATTACTATGCACGCGAGCCGGAAAACTCAATCGGCCGCAGAAATGGATGATGTGGAGCATCCCTTGAGATCAGCCTTGAAATCGGCCTTGAGATCAGCAGCGAGCAACCGGTGGAACAACTGCTCTCCGGCCTCGCGCCGCACCGAGAGCCGGCCGGCGCGGTAGGCACGCGATTTCAGGCCGCGCTGCACATCTTCGCAGATGCCGAGATCTTCGTCCTGTACGCGGTTGCCGACGTTCACCGACTCGTTGTTATACTCGCGGCGCGCTTCGGTCACATCGCTGAAATAGAAATCGAAAATCACTGAACAATGATCGGCGTCGACAGGGATGACATAGTTCGTGTCCATGTATCCCTCGTAGCAATTGATCATCAGGTTGGGATATTGCCAGAAATACCGGGCGCGGTCGCCCTTGCGCGTGGCTCCAGTAGCGGCATCTTGGTCGGAGGCAACCATGGGGCTGGACTGGAGGCAGTAACGATCTTCGTTCTCGATGGTGTACTGCTTGTAATCGAGCACAGAGCTCAGTCCCTTGTGCAGGTGCGGGACGTGATATCCGCCGTCGAGATAGTTATCGACATAGACCTTCCAGTTGCAGTGAATGTCATAGGACCTGCGGTCGAAGTAGTGCAGCTTGCTGATGCCGAGTGGCGCGACGCGCTTCACCAGCCCGCCAAGAAACTGGTGCAAGGGCGCAGCCTGCGGGTCGAGGTTGACGAACACGAAGCATTCCCAGGTTTCGACGCGAATGGGAATCAGGCCATTTTCGGCGCGGTCGAAGTTGAGGACGCCATCGAACTCAGGCATGCCTTTAAGAGAGCCGTCCAGGCCGTATTTCCAGCCGTGGTAGGGGCATTGCAGAATCTCCGCGTGACCGCAGGGCTGGATGACGACGGCCGCGGCATGGTGACGGCACACGTTGTAGAAGGCGCGCAGGCTGCCGTCGCTTCCGCGCACAACGACGATGGGCTCTCCGGCGAGGCGCGTGGAAACGAACGATCCCGGCTTTTGCAGTTGATCGGTGCGGGCAACGAGCTGCCAGGTCTTGCCGAAAACCTGGAGACGCTCCAGTTCGGAGATGCGAGGATCGACATACCATGGCGCGGGAATGGTGGAGGCCTCGGGCAGCGGGGCACGATCGTTATAGGTGGCGAGAATCTGCTCAATCGACACTTGCATATTTATGCTCTCGAATGAATACTGCTCAATCTCAAACTCCGCTAACGTTATGCGGCGGTCTGCTACCTGCGATGATTCGCTCGCAGCTGCGGACGGTCTCTGGGCGCGGAATCTGAGGCCACGACGCCAATTGCACGCTGCAACACATCCAGAAACTGCTGGATTCGGGCTTCCTTCTTCTCGGCCAGTTCTCCTTGACGGCGGAATAAACCGGGATCAAGTTCGGCGGTGAGCAGCGCGTCCTGGAAGCGCTCCATCATCCAATCGAGAATGGAAACGATCATCTCGATATCCATATCTTTGCGCAGCTCGTGGCGCTCCAGTCCGAAGCGGACAAAGGTCACCGTGCCGTAAGGATCTTCACTGATGAGAAAGCGATTAATCTCGCGCTTCAGCACGAGATCGGTGCCGTAATTGCCAAGCAGAGAGATTCGATAAGGAATCCAGTCCTCGTGCACCAGGTGCTCAGTGCGCACCAACCAGTAGCGGAGCACCTCAAAGAAGCCCGCCATGCGGATTTCCGCGGGCGCGTCCAAGTATTTGGCGAAGGAGAGGACGGCGCGTTTATAGACTTCGAAGAACAATCCGTCTTTGCTGCCGAAGTGCTGGAAGATCGAGCCTTTGGCAATGCCGAGGGCGATGGCGATGTCGCCGACGCGGGCCGCGTGATAACCGTGCTCGGCAAAATGTTGCGTGGCGGCCTCGATGATGCGGCTGCGCTTGGCCTCGGAGCGCGGACGGGTTGGGGCCTGGCGTTGGTAGTGAGGTGGAGCGACGCGGTTGCTGGCGATTCCGGGCATAGAAGGTGATTAATGACTGCAAGTCACGACAGGATATAGCACCGTCTTGTCGAATACAACTTCATTTTCAGTGCTATCTGCGGTAGTGTTATCCGATTCAGGTAGGTTGCGTGACTACAGGTCAAACGTCATCCGGGCGAGCGAGCACGACTGGCGCCCTATCCATATACGACGCCATCGTGATTGGCGCGGGCCACAACGGGCTCACCGCCGCGGCTTATCTTGCCCGAGCGGGACTGTCGACTCTGGTACTGGAGCGCCGGGAGATTGTCGGCGGATGTTGTGTGACGGAAGAAATTGCGCTGGGCTGCCGCGTCTCTACGACTTCTTATATTGCCAGCATGCTGCGCCCGGAAATCATTTCCGAGTTGCAGCTTGCGCGTCACGGCCTACGCATGATTCCGTGCGATCCGGCGATTCAGGTTCCCTTCCCTGACGGTCATGTGGTTCCGTGGTGGGTGGATCGCGAACGAGCGCGCCAGGAGTTTTCGAAGATTTCCGCAAGAGATGCAGCGCGGTTTGTGCAAGTCGACGATCAGTTGAAGAAGCTGGCACGGTACCTGCAGCCATTTTTCATGGAACCTCCGCCGGAAATCGACACGTCTTCGATGAGGGGCTGGGCTGACTTGTTCCGGGTCGGCAAGCGATTTCGCGGCATTTCCCGCGCGGAGATTTCTCAGCTGGTTTCGTTTCTGACCGGAAGCCTGGGTGAGTTTCTCGATCACAATTACGAGTCCGAGAAAATGAAGACAATGTTTTTGGCCAACAACGTCTATGGGAAACATGGAGGACCGTACCAGCCGGGAACCGCGATCGGATTGCTCTTTCACTTGCTCAGCGGCGGAGAGCACGAACTGCAGGGGTTTTACGGACATGTGATGGGCGGCATGGGATCGATCACGCAGGCGCTGGCGGCGTCGGGAAAAAAGCTGGGAGTGGAGATTCGCACGTCGTCGCCTGCAGCACGAATTGAAGTGCGCGATGGCCGGGCGCGCAGCGTCGTACTCGAAGATGGCACCGAACTTCGCGGGCGGATGATTCTTTCCAACGCCGATCCGAAGCGGACATTTCTGGGAATGGTGGATGCGAAAGATCTTCCCGAAGAGTTTCGGCTTGCCGTGCGCGGCATCAAGATGCAGGGACCGTGCGCCAAAGTGAACATGGTGCTGGGTGAAGAGCCGCGATTTACCGGGACTTCGCCGCTAGCGACGGCGCTCGAGCGGACGTTCTATACGCTGGTGCCATCGCTGGCGTTCGCGGAACGCTGCTACGACATTGCGAAGTTCGGAGAGATTCCGGAAGAGTTGTGGGTAGATTGCGTGGTGTCATCGAACGCGGATGATTCGTTGGCTCCGCCGGGCAAACACATTCTCACTTGCTTTGTGCAGTACGTGCCGTACCACTTGCGCGAAGGCAACTGGGACGAGAAGCGCGATCTGCTGGGTGACCGCGTGGTCAGGAAAATCGCCGAATATGCGCCGAATGTTCCGAGCGCAATTGTGGCGCGGCAGGTGCTGACGCCGCTTGATCTGGAGCGCACGTACGGCTTGACCGAGGGCAACATTTTTCACGGCGATCTGCGGCTGGAGCAACTATTTTTTATGCGGCCGGTGCCGGGGTGGTCGCAGTACCGGACTCCGGTTGCCGGACTTTATTTGTGCGGGGCGGGCGCGCATCCGGGAGGCGGGGTTACAGGGGCACCGGGGCGCAATGCCGCTCACCAGGCGCTGCGGGATTGGAAGAAGGGACGTTTGCAGGAGGCGGCGGCATGAGTTCCGGCAGCGGACAGTCCAATTCGCTGTCCAGTTCTCCGACCAAGACCGCCGACATCGTGATTCTTGGCGCGGGTGTGATTGGGGCGTCGATTGCATTTCATCTCGCCAAGCGCGGGGCGGGAAAAATTGTGGTCATCGATAAGGATTATGCGGGCCGCGGAGGCAGCGGTCGCTCGTCGGCGTTGGTCCGCATGCATTACAGCTATCCGCCTGAAGTGCAACTGGCGCTGATCAGTCTGCGGATGTTTCAGAACTGGCAGCGGGTCGTGGGGCAGCCAGGCGATTTTCGCAAGACGGGTTTCGTGCGCATCGTTCATCCCCATGAGACGGAGCGCCTCAAGCGGAATGTCGCGATGCAGCGCGAGCTGGGAGTGAACGTCGAACTAATCGACAAGAATGATTTGCGCGATCTCGAACCCGACTGGAATGTGGACGATGTTGAACTGGCCGCTTACGAGCCGGATTCTGGATACGGCGACGGAACCGGCGTTGCGGGAGACTTTCTCGGCGCGGCTCGTGAGCTGGGCGTGACCTACCATTCGCGCACGCAGGCTGCTGCGCTTTCGGTTGAGGACGGACGAATTCACGGTGTGGCCACAGACCGAGGACCCATTTCGTCCCCGATTGTTATTGCCGCTACCGGGCCGTGGACGCGGCCGCTGCTTCAGCGTGCGGGTTGTGATCTGCCGATCGAATGTGAATATCACCAGGTCGCGATTCTGCGGAACGCGGCGGAGAGGAAGAGTGGAGGCTGCGCCTGTATCGATTCGGTGACCGCGACTTATTTTCGTTCCGACAGCCACGATAAGTTTCTGGTGGGAGATTTTTACGGAAAGCGCCCGGTCGATCCAGATGACTTTCCGCAACGGGCGGCCGACGATTCGCTGGCGGAAATCATTGAGCGGGCCTGCCGTCGAGTTCCGAAACTGGCGAGCGCCGAGGTCATGCGCGGCGTGACTGGCGTCTATGACATGACGCCCGACTCACGGCCCTTGCTGGGCGAGATTCCCGGAGTCGGCGGGCTCTACGTGTGCGCGGGATTTTCCGGCATGGGCTTCAAGATTTCTCCCGCGATCGGACTGGTGATGAGCGAACTTGTGCTCGACGGAGCTGGACGGACCGTGGACATCAGCGCGTTCCGGCCCAACCGCTTCGTCGACAACCAGCCAATCAACGCGGAGTACGAATATGTGGATGATTAAGAATTCTCAGGAGCGAGTATGAAAAAGAAAGGCATTCTCGAGCGCTTGAAGGACGGCCCTGTTCTGGGCGACGGCGGCTATTTACTGGAACTGGAAAAACGCGGGTGGGTGCGAGCGGGTCCGTTCACGCCGGAAGTGGCGCTCACGTATCCGGACGCGCTGCGCGAGTTGCACATCGAGTTTCGTGAAGCTGGCTCTGAGGTGCTGCAGGCGCTCACGTTCTACGCCAGCCGCGACAAGTTGGCCACCGTGGGTCTGGAAAATCGGCTGGAGGAACTGAACCGCTCGGCGGCGCGCGTGGCGCGGGAGGTTGCGGGCGATCAGTGCCTGGTCGCCGGCAACATCAGCCTGACGTGGATGTACGAACCGGGAAGTCCTTCGGCCGCCGATCGCGTGCGCAAAACTTTCGACGAACAGCTGGCGCTGCAGGTCGACGAGGGCGTCGACTTTATTATCGGGGAAACTTTTTCCTGGCTGGGCGAAGCGCTGATTGCGGTGGAGCGCGCCAAGGCAACGGGCTTGCCCGCGATGGTCACCATCTGCTTTGAGAATAAGGATGAGACCGCCGAGGGTACGAATGCAGCGGATGCGGCGAAGACGCTGTTCGACGCAGGGGCTGATATTGTCGGAATGAATTGTCTGCGCCCGCCGCAGCACATCCTGGGGCCGATGGAGCAGATGCGTAAGGCAGTCTCAGGATATCTCGCCTGCCAGCCGGTCGCGTATCGCACTCCGAAAGATAAACCTGATTTCACCAGCCTTCCGGAATTTCCCTACGCGCTGGATCCTCTGCAACTCACGCGCAGGGATATGGCGGACTATGCGGTGCAGGCTCGCGATCTGGGGATCAACTACATCGGCGCGTGTTGCGGGACAGTCGCCATGCACGTTCGCGAAATGGCGCGAGTGCTCAACAAGATTCCGGAAGATTCGCGCATCTGGAAAAAGGGTGGCGAGAAGCCGATGTCTGGGTATGAATACTACGACCACGACAACATGAAAGCGTAACCGCACGCCGAGGCGTCGAACCTGCAGGAGTTCGAGTTGGTACGGGCCCTTCCGTGGAAGGGCCCGCATTTTCAGCAGAGAGTCGCAATCTGATAGTCCAGATCTAACGATCCAGCCTGTAGGGATCCGGCTCTCGTCATCCAGCTTTTCGCACGTCCGGCTCTTCCGCTTGCACGAGCGGAACGTCGACCAGATGTTCGCTGAGGAACCAGACTTGCAGTTCGTTGGCCCGCAGAACATCGCTGACCACCAAATCATTGGTGCCATCATCGCCTAGCTCGGAAGCCCGGCGCGCCAGTTGCCGGCAGTGACCGATGATGATGCGGTGAGCATCCAGGAGGCGCGAAATCTGGACCGGCACCTCTTCCCGGCCACGCGGCGGGCGCTCGATGCGCGTGGTCTCGGCAACGTCGGCGGCCATGGATAACGAAACTCCGCCCAGCAACTGAATGCGCTCGGCGATCTCGTCGACGATCTCAATCTGCTCGCCGTAGTGCTTGTCGAATAGCAGATGAAGTTGATAAAACGTGGGCCCCGCTACTTGCCAATGCGACTTCTTGTAGAGATCGCGTAACGTCATGGTATCGGCGAGCAACAGATTCAGTTGCTCGGTCATTTCCAGGCGAACCGGCTCTTCCAACTCGAGCGGCAAGGCGTGAGATACCGTGCCGTAAGCTTGAATTTCGCGCGCATTCTGATGAAGCCGGGGCTGGGCGTTGATAGTGGTTTGACGGGCGGCGGGGACTTCTTTCTTGGCCATAAGAGACCTCCTGGTTCCACAAGTGAGCTCAGCTCAGTTGCGCTAC